>Ga0181577_10001722_pt1 | contig 17437 bp, 12 predicted proteins | sample 101ome_21_FD_132468 | JGI IMG/M metagenome (GOLD analysis project Ga0181577, IMG submission 132468) | Coastal salt marsh microbial communities from the Groves Creek Marsh, Skidaway Island, Georgia - 101413BT metaG (megahit assembly) | ecosystem: Environmental > Aquatic > Marine > Intertidal...
ATCAGGGCGTGGGTTCCACCTGGCACAGATATATAATTTTTTAGATTGAATACTGGAATCAAAGCATCAAGTGAGCCGTGGATATGGATCACCTCTGGGTCTGCTTCCTCCCTTTCCCATTGAAAAAAATGATGCAAAGCCCAATCCAAATAATTTTTATTGCGAACAGAAAGGTAATATTTGTGAAGTTTCATTCTCTTTCGCAACGCTGGACCAAAAACAAATCCGATAAAATCTTCTGTTTTATCAACCCATTGGGTCGGAAAATATTTGTAAGCTTTTGACTTACGGCCCAATAAAATATGAATCGGGAATTCTTTGTAGGACTTTACACTTGAAATAATGATAACCTTTTTACAAGAAATGATTCTACTCATTTCTTGAACGATAATTCCGCCAAAGGAAACTCCGATAAGTACAGGGTTGTTGTGTGAAATTTTTTCACAAATACGGCTGGCGTATGAATGGAGACTTTCATCCTGATGCGGATCAATCCAATCCAAAAGATGAATCACATTGGGCTTTGGCAAGCGGATGTGCTCAAAAATTTTAGAATTTGCTGCCATTCCTGGCATACAATACACATGTATTTTTTCGTTCATGACACTACAAAACTACAGTCTTTTTTATTTTGCTTAAATTTGCAGAAAATTAGACTATATGGAAATTACAGACAATTCCTTTTTGCGTCAATTTGAAACCGAAACAGCCAGTGGCTTGGCTAAGATTGAGTACGCTCAGCAAGAAAGAAAGATTTTTCTGACGAAGCTGATTTTACCTCAAAATCACGAAGACGCATCTTTTAAGGAAGAGTTCATTAAAGAAGTTCTTTCCATTATCGAAGATCGCAACGTAAGTATGATGCCTACTAGCCCTGAAATAGTCAGTTTTATTAGAAAAAACAAGAGGTATCGCAGTATGCTTCCTGTTGGCGTTCGAATCTAAACCAAAATATTTTTGGCGAGTCTCACCATCCCCTTCTGATCAATCTCAGCTAGGGTAGCTTGTATGGTCTGATTTTGAAGGGCAGGGTCCCATGGTATTCTGACTTTTACATAATTTTCTGTAAATCCATGGATGTATCCTTCCTTGTTCTCCGCTTCAAAAAGGATGGTTTTTGTTTTTTGAAGTTGACTCTCGTAAAAGGCATACCGCTTTTTGGCAGCCAAGCCGCGCAACATCTTGGATCGCTTGTTTTTTATCGACTTTGATATTTGGTTTTCCATCTCAGCAGCCGGTGTATTGGGTCGTTCGGAATAGGAAAAAACGTGAAGGTAAGATATTGGGAGGTCAACTAAGAATGCATAGGTATCTAGAAAGTGTTGATCTGATTCTCCAGGAAAACCAACAATAACATCCACACCTATGCAAGCGTCAGGCAGCAAACGTTTGATTTGATTGACCCGATCGACATACAATTCGCGCTGGTAACGCCGACGCATTTGCCCCAAAATTTCGTTATTCCCACTTTGCAGTGGAATATGAAAGTGGGGAACAAACCGCTTTGAATGCGCAACAAAGTCGATTAACTCTTCTGACAATAGGTTGGGCTCGATAGATGAAATTCGAAAACGCTCGATTCCCTCAACATCATCAAGAGCTTGAACCAATTCAAAAAAAGTGTGCTCGTGCTTTTTATTGCCAAACTCTCCCTTGCCATAGTCACCAATATTGACCCCCGTCAATACAATTTCCTTGATCCCCTGACTGACAATCTCTTTTGCTTGGCGAATCACATTGTCTAAGGTATCACTTCGTGAAATTCCACGAGCTTGTGGAATCGTGCAATAGGTACATTTATAATCGCAACCATCTTGCACCTTTAAAAAAGCACGTGTTCGCTCGCCAATGGCGTAACTCCCAACATAGGTGTCTGTCTCTTCAATGGCACAGGCGTGAACTTGCGTTTGTTCAGGTCTAGACAAATCACCCAAATACGAAATGATATCAAACTTTTCTTTTGCGCCCAATACCAAATCAACGCTATCCTCTTTCGCGATCTCTTCTGGTTGGAGTTGCGCATAACACCCAACCGCAATCAAAAAAGCATCGGGACTGCGCTGACGTGTTTGACGAGTAAGGGCGGTAAACTTTTTATCTCCATTCTCTGTAACTGAGCAAGTATTAATAACATAAACATCTGCATTCATTTCAAAAGGAACGCGCTCATAACCTGCCGCGACAAACTTACGTGCCAAAGTAGAGGTCTCTGAAAAATTGAGTTTACAACCCAAGGTTTGAAAAGCAACAGTAGCAGATGTCAAAACTTATGATGAATTGGTTTATTTTTATGGTGCAAATATAATATCCTTGAAAAGGAACAAAAAATATCAATTGATTTTGATTGGATCTATTTCCATTCTCATCGGCCTGTTAACTGGTTGCTCTCCCAATGTGGCGATGGATTCCCACAAGGTGTTTCGTCTTAATGTTCATGAAAACATCAATACCCTAGACCCTGCCTACGCCCGAGATTTACGAAGTATCTGGGCGATGAATCAAATTTTCAACGGTCTTGTACGACTCGATCATAAGCTTGCTATTCAACCCGATATCGATACACATTGGGAGATTTCTGAAGATGCCAAAACCTACGTCTTTTACCTACGTGATAATGCCTATTTTCATGAGTCCGAAATCTTTGGAGATCAACAAACAAGAACGGTAACCGCCAGTGACTTTGTGTCTAGCTTTGATCGGATTCGAGACAAAACCATCTCATCACCAGCACTATGGACGCTTGAACATGTAAAAAGCTATAAAGCCATAGACGACCACACCTTAAAAATCGATTTGACAAATCCCTTTAGTCCATTTTTGGGAATCCTCAGCATGAAGTACCTCAGTGTACTTCCAAAAGAACTCGGAGATGACCCCCAAAACACTATTGGCGTTCAACCCATTGGCACAGGGCCCTTTTATGTAAAGGCATGGAAGCAAAATCTCAAAATGGTGCTTCGAAAACATCCCTTTTATTTCGAAAAAAATCAGAATGGAAATCGACTGCCACACCTTGAATCAGTGGCCATCACTTTTGTGCCCGATAAGCAAAGTGAATTTCTATTGTTTATCCAGGGGAAACTGGATATGATCAACTCCCTCGATGCATCTTATAAAGACGAGCTCCTTAACAAAAAAGGGGAGCTGAAGGCAAAATACATCGACAAAGTCAAACTTCTGCGTTCCCCCTACCTCAACACGGAGTATATCGGCATTTATTTGGACGCTGAAGTCCCCGAAATTCAATCCCTTGCCCTTCGTAAAGCACTGAACTATGGTCTCGATCGCAATGAGATGATTCGATTTTTAAAAAACAATATCGGACGTCCCGCAAACATAGGCTTTATCCCCGATGTACTCAATGATGATCTCGATGTGAAGGGATATGCCTATGAGCCCGAAAAAGCAAAAGAATTGGTCGAGCAGTTTCGAAATGACACGGGTATCCAGACGCCCACACTGACCTTAGCTACTGACGCCAACTACGTTGATTTGTGTACATACCTTCAAAATGTTTACCAACAAATCGGGATTACCATCAAAATCGAAGTGATGCCTTCAGCGGCATTGCGGGAAGCCAAGTCAAATGGGAAATTGCAGCTGTTTCGAGCGAGTTGGGTTGCCGATTACCCCGACCCTGAAAACTATCTTCTCCCCTATCAGTCGGATAATTTTTCACCCAATGGCCCAAACTATACGCACTTTAACAGCAATACTTTTGACCAAGGATACAAAGCAGTTGCTGAGGAGTTAGATACAAATCACCGCAATGCGATGATTTCACGTCTAGACCAGCAGCTCGTCGATCAAGCGCCTTTTATTCTATTGTATTATGATGAGGTTCTTCGGTTTGTCCACCCAAATGTGGAGGGAATGATTCCCAATCCAGTTAATATGCTTGATTTAAGGAAGGTGAGCAAAGCAAACCCGAATTAATTTCGGTAGCTGGCGGTTTTTTGAAAAATCGCTTCCAAGCGGTCACGATCAATGGGGGTAAAATCAATGCCCCTCCGGTTCTTCATTGCTTTTGCAGTTTCAAGGACTTTTTGCAGTCGGTTTTCCGTGAATCCCTGTGCGCCTCCTCTGGAAAAACTGGGGATAAACTGACGTGGAAATCCATGGCCAAATAAGTTGCAACCAATCCCCACAACCGTAGCCGTATTAAAAGTGGTTTGAATCGCGCATTGGGAGTGATCGCCCATCAAGAGTCCACAAAATTGTAAGTCTGTTTTGGCAAAATTGCCAGTTGCATAATCCCAAACACGAACGAGTCCATAGTCATTTTTTAGATTGGAAGCGTCGGTTCCTGCTCCGATATTACACCACTCCCCAATCACTGCATTGCCCAAAAAGCCATCATGCCCTTTGTTGCTATTTCCAAAAAAGACCACATTGTTGATTTCGCCACCGACTTTTACACTTGGCCCAATAGAGCAATTGGAATAAGCCTTAGTGCCCATTTTAATCACACTGTTTTTACCGATATACAAAGGCCCTCTCAATAAAGATCCCTCCATAATAGTGGCACCGTCATCAATAAAAATGGGGCCATCGGTTGTGTTTAGGGTAATCCCTTCCATATTGACTTGCGAGCCAATAAAAATCGAGCCATCGCCTATGGTCAAATTGGTGTTTGAAATGGAATTTGAAAGCCTGTCTTTTGATAACAAAGGAATATCATATTGAAGGGCGTTGGCATTACACAAGAAAATATCCCACGAATGTTTAATCCAAGTAAAAGCGGATTGATCAATAGAAATGCTTTGATAAGAAGCTAGGGTTGGGTCATTTGATGCAAGTTCGCCGTGATATGCCAAAACCATATCCTCACAAACCAATTTTTGATTGGGTGTCAATGACTGAACTGCTTCTACAAAATCTGCTGTTGGAATCAAAGCAGCAAGCACACATCTATCGGGTTTTGAGACTTCATTCACAACTAAATGATCGACCGTCTCCGTGCTGACTGTATCTGCTAGTAAACGTTTCCATCGGTCTCGAAATGTGAGAGCTCCCATAAACACATCGGCTACGGGACGCAAATAGACAAAAGGGAGCAAATGCTCTCTATTTTTTCCATCAAACAACCGAATATGCATGTTAGTCGTAAAGTCTAAAAATAAAAAAACCTCTCAAATGAGAGGTCGTATTTGTGAAAAGTTTACTTTTTAAACTTTGCGTATTTGTTTTTGAACTTGTCAATTCGTCCAGCGGTATCAACCAATTTGGCTTTACCAGTATAGTACGGATGTGAGGTTCTTGAAATCTCTAGCTTAATCAAAGGATATTCAATACCATCAACGTCGATTGTCTCTTTTGAATTGGCAGTTGACTTGGTAATAAAAACATCGTCATTAGACATGTCTTTGAAAGCTACCAATCTGTAATTTTCGGGATGAATACCTGATTTCATGCTTTGATTATAATTAAAATGAGCGCAAATTTAATGGTTTTTCCTAATTTTACCATAAAATCAAACAAAATATCATGCGAGCAAATACACCTACAATCCGATCTTTTGCCTACAAATATGGCATTATCATCTCAATTATCACAATTGCTTTTAGCTTGATGATTCATTTTATGGATCTGACATACTCAGGTTCTAATCTTCCTCAGATTGTCAATTATGTTGTGTCTGCGGTTTGTATTATTATCGCCATTGTCAGTTTTCGATCTGCTAATGGAGGATTATTAAGTGTAAGACAAGCCGTAAAACTCGGTACTGCAACCGCCTTAATCTCTGGGGTAGTAGGAGTGTTTTATCTACTCTTATTTGCCAATGTCATTGAGCCAGATTTTGTTGAAAAGCTTGGCGCTGAAGTAACCACAAAGCAAATCGCAGAAAAATATCCTCAACTCACCTCTGAACAAATTCAGCAACAAGTTGATATGCAAGCTCAATTTTTTTGGGTGAGCTATCCGTTTATTTTAATTTTTTCTTGTCTTTATGGTCTTGTTATTGGATGGATAACTGGATTATTTACCAAAAAAAACCAAGCATAGTTCGCGAGTGAGCAAACCAACCCATATGGATGTATCTGTTGTAATTCCCTTTCTCGATGAAGAGGAATCACTCCCAGAGCTTTATCAACAACTCACAGACGTATTGGCGTCCACAAAATGGTCATATGAGTTGATTTTTGTCGATGATGGCAGTCAAGACAATGGTTGGGAGTTTGTGCGGTCAATTGGTAAAAACGATGCATGTGTTCGTGCAGTAAAATTTACACGAAACTTTGGAAAGTCTCAAGCTCTTCATGTGGGTTTTGATGTCTGCAAGGGGAATGTTGTCTTTACAATGGATGCGGATTTGCAAGACAGCCCAAAAGAACTCGTAGCACTCCACGAAAAATTAACGAAAGAAAATCTCGATGTGGTTTCCGGTTGGAAAAAAGTAAGACATGACCCACTTTTTGGCAAAACCATTCCATCAAAACTTTTCAATTGGGCTGCTCGTAAATTTTCGGGCATTCCACTTCATGATTTCAATTGTGGATTAAAGGTATATAAAAAGGAAGTGGTGAAATCCATTCAGGTACATGGTGAAATGCATCGCTATATTCCATTATTGGCCAAGCATGCTGGATATCGTGCTATTGGGGAGCATATTGTACAACACAGTGCCCGAAAATATGGAAAAACCAAATTTGGTGCAGATCGCTTTATAAAAGGGTTTTTAGACCTTGTTACGCTATTATTTATTCAGCGGTTTGGTAAGCGACCCATGCATTTTTTCGGTCTGATTGGCTCCTTAATGCTCATCACGGGATTTAGCTTTGCCTTATATTTAGGGATTGACAAACTCTATTTGGAAACCAAAGGACGTCTAATCACCGAGAGACCTGAATTTTATCTGGCCTTGACAACCATGATTTTGGGGAGTCAGTTTTTTCTGGCTGGTTTTTTAGCAGAGCTTTTTGTGCGAAGTCGAAACAAAACTCCAAACTATCGGGTTCGCGAAACACTGTGAGGCGATAAATAACGATCGGATTGCCTAAATTTGCAGCTCGTAATCGAATTTGATGAATCACAATTTTATGGATCAAGTTGTCAAATGGCAACAAGACCCTTTCGACAAGGAAACCCAAGATAACGTCAATACCCTCCTCAACAATCCAAAAGCACTCGAGGATGCCTTTTATACAGATCTCTCCTTTGGAACTGGGGGAATGCGTGGAATCATGGGGGTCGGTACCAACAGAGTAAATCGCTATACATTTGGAAGAAATACTCAAGGTCTATGCAACTACATCAGAAAGAGCTTTTCAGATAAAAGAGCCAAAGTGATTGTTGGTTATGATTGCAGGCACCAGAGTGACACACTAGCGCAAACCGTCGCTGATATTTTCTCAGCAAACGATATCGATGTCTATCTCTTTTCAGAGCTTCGACCCACCCCAGAGATTTCCTTTGCTGTTCGAGAACTGGGTGCGCAGTGTGGAGTGGTACTCACTGCTTCCCATAACCCGCCAGAGTACAATGGATACAAGGTATATTGGGAAGATGGAGGTCAGATCGTACCTCCGCATGACAAAGCCATTATTGATGAAATCAATGCCGTTGATTTTTCAGACATTCAATTTACTGCAAAACACGAGAATATCACTCTGATAGATAAAAACATCGATGAGGCGTTTCAAAATGCATGTGTCATCAATGGGCGTTTAGGTGACGGAGATCGCTCGCAACTCAAAGTTGTGTTTACCTCTTTACACGGGACATCGATCACGGCCATTCCTGCGGTTTTGCAAAAAGCTGGTTATACACAAGTCCATATAGTTGAAGAGCAAGCCGAGCCAGATGGGAATTTTCCAACGGTGGACTCCCCCAACCCAGAGGAGCCAGCCGCGCTCGCTATGGCACTCCAAAAAGCTGAAGAAGTACAAGCCGATATTGTGATTGGCACAGACCCCGACGCAGACCGATTGGGAATTGCAGTTCGCAATCACAAGGGTGAAATGGAATTGCTCAACGGCAATCAAACGATGATTGTGATGACACAGTTTATCCTCGACCGAGTTAAGCGAGAGCAAAATCTGGACTACTTTATTGGGTCAACGGTCGTTTCTACTCCGATGATGTCAGTGTTGGCGTCGCACTACAATGTCGATTGTAAAATCGGACTCACAGGATTTAAATGGATTGCCAAAATGATTGAAGATTATCCAAGTGAAAAATTTCTAGGTGGTGGCGAGGAGAGTTTTGGGTTTATGGTCGGAGATTTTGTTCGCGATAAAGATGCTGTTACTGCAGCCCTACTGGCTTGTGAGGTCGCATCTACTGCCATATCAAATGGAGAAAGCTTTTTCGATCAATTGCTTAAAGCTTATAAAGCCTATGGTTTATACCAGGAAAAGCTTGTGTCATTTGTCAAAAAAGGAAAAGAAGGTGTTTTCGAAATTCAGCAAATGATGGAAAATCTTCGCAAATCCCCTCCTGAGCAAATCGGTGGAGTGCGAATCAAAACCATTGAAGATTTTAAAGTTGGCATCCTGCACAATTGCATTGAGAGTAAAAAAGAAATCATCACCCTCCCCAAATCAGATGTTCTTATATTTACGACAGAAGATGGTGCCAAGGTTGCAGTTCGACCAAGTGGAACAGAACCTAAAATCAAGTTTTATTTTAGTGTGAACAGCCCGCTTCCTAAACAATCTGAATACGATGATATCCGCTCTGTTTTGATTGCAAAAATCGATCGGATGTGCGGTGACTTAGGATTAACAGCATGACATATTTTTGGAAAATTTTTCGGTTTGCTAAGCCATACTCCAAGTACATGGCCTTGAATATTTTTTTCAATGTCCTATACGCTTTTTTCAATGCCTTTTCGTTTTTGGTATTGATGCCCATGTTAGAAGTCTTATTTGGAGAAAATCGAGCAGTCTATACCAAGCCGTTATTTTCTAGTGCTTTGGATTTTAAAACCTATGTGTCTGATCGGATGAGCTTTGAAGTCACACGCTATGCTGGTGAAGACCCACAGCGTGCTTTACTCCTGGTCATTTCATTGATATTAGTGACTTTTCTGTTGAAAAACCTTTTTAACTACATCGCGCTTTTCTTTATTACATTTTTACGAAACGGCATTCTAAAAGACATCCGCATTGCTCTTTACAATACCATCACCAAGATGTCTATGGCACATTTTACAGAAAAGCGTAAGGGAGATTTGATGTCACGTGTTTCAAACGATGTTACAGAAATCCAATACAGCTTTTTGTCTATTATCGAATTGCTCATTCGTGAACCCCTAACCATCGTCTTTGCTCTACTTATGATGTTTAGCATTAGTGCGAAGCTGACTTTGTTTGTTTTACTTTTTGTACCCTTTGCTGGAATTCTGATAACTCGAATTGGAAAAACGCTACAACCCAAGTCAAATAAGGTTCAAGTTGAAGTGGGGGAAGTACTCGCTAAGATCGAGGAAACAATCAGTGGATTAAATATAATCAAGGCCTTTCGTGCAGAGGGGTCATTTCAGTCCAAATTTAGAGATACAAATCAGCGTTTGTTTAAATTGTCCAACAGTCTGATCAATCGCATGAATTTGTCAAGCCCGTTGAGTGAGTTTTTGGGAATCAGTGTCTTTGCAGTTTTACTCTGGTATGGTGGTAGCTTGGTGCTTGTCGAAAAACAACTCAATGCAGCTGCGTTTATCACCTTTTTAGGACTCGCCTATGGGGTGCTAACACCCGCAAAAGGAATCAGTAAGGCCCTATATAGCATCAAAAAAGGAAATGCTGCAGCTGCTCGCATCCTCGAAGTACTGGAAACACCCAATCCGATCGTTGACCCTGTAAAGCCTAAAAAAATGAGTGCATTCAACAAAGGAGTTAGGTTTAACGAGGTTTCCTTTGCTTATGAGGATGAACTTGTGATTGACAAACTAAACTTGACCATTCCAAAAGGATCTTCAGTTGCGCTCGTTGGACCATCGGGTGGCGGTAAATCAACCATTGCAAATCTTGTTCCACGGTTCTATGATGTCAATGAAGGTAGCATATCCATCGATGGAACGGATATTCGTCAATTTACAAAAAATGACCTGCGCTCTCTTATGGGAATTGTGACGCAAGATTCCATTTTATTCAACGATACAGTTGCCAATAATCTACGAATTGCAAAGCCTGATGCGACCGAAAAAGAGCTGAAGAATGCTGCAGAAATTGCCAACGCACTCTCATTTATTGAGGCACTTCCCAAAGGATTTGATACGAGCAGTGGAGATCAAGGGAATAAGCTTTCAGGCGGACAAAAACAGAGACTGTCTATCGCACGAGCTGTGCTCAAAAATCCAGAAATTCTGATATTAGACGAAGCCACTTCTGCCCTAGACACAGAGTCTGAGCGATTGGTGCAAGAAGCCCTTATCAAAATGATGAAAAGCAGAACTTCACTTGTCATTGCTCACCGACTATCAACCATCCAAAATGCGGACTTAATCGTCGTTTTACAAAACGGTAAAATTGCAGAAAAAGGAACACATGAAGAATTGATTGCAAAAAAAGGGACTTACAAAAAGCTCATCGAACTTCAATCTTTTCAATAATCCACTCGATGAAGGAAAACCACAAGCCTATTCGGCTTCATAAAAACCTTGCAGTAGCAGTTATCAACTGTCTGAATAGCATTTTCAATCAAGATCTTCAAGCAGACAAAGTCATTGCGAAAATGCTGAAGTCCGATAAACGGTGGGGCAAGCGAGATCGTGGATTTATTGCAGAAAACACTTACGAAATCATTCGTTGGAAGCGATTGTATGCCGAACTGGCTGGTGTGAAAGAACCATATGCCAAGGTCGATCTTTGGCGACTCCTATCAGTGAGATGGGTATTGCAGGGCATGCCACTACCAGCTTGGGATGAAGTTCGTGGTACACCTGCGCGAAGAATCAAAGGGAGGTTCGACGGCCTCCAACAACATCGAGCCATCGTATGCTCGATTACGGATTGGCTAGACGAGCTTGGCGTTGCAAACTTTGGGGAAGCCCAATGGAAACAAGAAATCGATGCGCTCAACACCCAAGCGAGTGTGGTTTTGCGTGTCAATCGATTGCAAACCAACCCAAAAACGCTTCAAAATGAATTGGCAGCCGAGGGAATCGAAACGGTTTCACATCAGAACTATCCAGATGCGCTCATCCTGCAAGAACGAGCCAATGTATTTGAAACGAATGCTTTCCAAAGAGGCTTATTCGAAGTCCAAGATGCCTCCTCACAACTGGTAGCTAGCTTTACAGAGGTGAATCCAGGAATGCAAGTCATTGACGCCTGCGCAGGTGCAGGAGGGAAAAGTTTACACCTTGCTGCTTTGATGGAAAATAAAGGTCAACTCACTGCACTAGATATTTATCCCCATAAACTCCACGAACTCAAACGCCGAGCAAGACGAGCTGGAGCACACAATATCACAACACGGCATATCAAATCCAACAAAGTGATCAAAAAGCTTCATGGTCGTGCAGACCGCGTGTTGATTGATGCTCCATGTACTGGCTTGGGTGTTTTGCGTCGCAATCCCGATGCAAAATGGAAAATTAATACCAATTTTTTGAAACGCGTCAAACAAACACAAGAATACATCCTACATACCTATGCGACTATGGTCAAACCAGGTGGAAAACTTGTTTATGCTACCTGTTCGATTTTGAAAGAGGAAAACCAAAGTCAGGTTGAGAGCTTTCTTCAATCGGAAGTCGGAAAACAGTTCAGTCTTGAAAAAGAGCAGCTTATCAGCCCTGCTAAGTCTGGATTTGACGGATTTTATATGGCGAGAATCGTTCGATCGTGATTGTTGATAACTCAGTGGTAACCCTTAGTACTTTCCCATCACGATCCTTCAGTAACAAGCAATCATTTAATTATTTTTGTAAATCAATCATGTGTTTATGATTTGTTTTTTTGGGGATACAACCCAACGCATATTTGCTTTACAGACACAAAACGCAATCGATCCAGAGACCATATCAAAACTCAGCTGGCTATTTGGAGACCAACCATATTTAAACACCCTCAAGATCGATGGTGTTTTTGTTGGGCCGCGCGTAAGTATGGTAACGCCTTGGAGTACCAATGCTGTTGAAATCACACAAAATATGGGAATCGAGGAAATAATTCGAATTGAACAATTTACTCCTCTACAGGCAGACATGACCATTGACCCCATGATTTCGGAGCGCTTCGAAAGCTTAAGCCAAAATTTATTTACCGTTGAAATTAGCCCCGAACCCATTCGTGAAATCGATGATATTTCGGCATATAATTTGGCGGAAGGGCTATCGCTAAACCCAGATGAAGTCCGTTATCTTGAGCAACTGGCTGAGCAGCTGGATCGTCCACTCACCGACTCGGAGGTGTTTGGTTTTTCTCAAGTTAATTCAGAGCATTGCCGGCACAAAATTTTTAATGGAGCATTCCACATTGACGGTATCGATAAAAAGGATTCGTTGTTTTCGCTAATCAAAAACACATCAAAAAAACATCCTGAAAATTTGGTATCGGCATACAAAGACAATGTTGCATTTATGAAAGGGCCTACCATCGAACAGTTTGCTCCCCAATATGCAGATCGAGCAAGTGCTTTTCAGAAAAAGCAAATCCCGTCCGTAATTTCTCTCAAAGCAGAAACACATAATTTTCCCACTACGGTCGAACCCTTTAGTGGGGCAGCTACGGGTTCGGGTGGAGAGATTAGAGATCGTATGGCAGGCGGTACAGGATCGATTCCTTTAGCGGGAACTGCTGTTTATATGACATCCTATCCGCGCATCAAATCTGATCGTCCTTGGGAACAAAACCCAGCCCGTGATTGGCTCTACCAAACCCCACTCGACATTTTGATTCGGGCATCGAATGGAGCAAGTGATTTTGGAAATAAATTTGGACAACCCCTTATAACGGGTTCTCTATTGACCTTTGAGCATGAAGAAAACGGGCAAACTGTTGGTTTTGACAAAGTGATCATGCTCGCTGGTGGTGTTGGCTATGCTCATGCCGATCACAGTGCGAAAAGAACACCAAAAAAAGGGGATCGGATTGTGGTCCTCGGTGGTGACAATTACCGTATTGGAATGGGGGGTGCAGCCGTATCCTCAGCAGATACTGGGGCTTTTTCCTCTGGAATTGAGCTCAATGCTGTCCAGCGCTCCAACCCAGAAATGCAAAAACGGGTATCCAATGTCATTCGAGCCCTTACAGAGTCTGAGAAAAATACCATTATCTCGATTCACGACCATGGAGCAGGTGGGCATCTCAACTGTCTTTCGGAACTGGTTGAAGACACAGGCGGAACAATTGATCTCGATGCTTTACCTGTTGGAGATAAGACACTATCTGCAAAAGAAATTATTGGGAATGAATCGCAAGAACGGATGGGGCTGATTGTCAGCGAAAAGGATCTTCCTCGACTTCGAAAAATTGCAGAACGGGAGCGCGCCCCGCTTTTCGATGTTGGGGTTATTACTGAAGACAATCATTTTGTTGTTGAATCTCAGAAAACCAGTACCAAACCCATTGACTTATCGATTGATGATTTTTTTGGAAAGACACCCAAAACGATTTTAGTCGATCAAAACCAAGAAAATCGATTTTCTGCTGTTGCCTTTGAAATACAAGACGTTTACAAAGACGTCGAGAATTTACTCCAGCTGGAAAGTGTGGCCTGCAAAGATTGGCTTACCAACAAAGTTGACCGCTGTGTGGGTGGTCGCGTTGCCCAGCAGCAAACGGTAGGATCTCTTCAACTACCTTTAGCCAATTGTGGGGTTGTTGCCCTAGACTATCAAGGAGAAAAAGGAATTGCGACTTCGATAGGACATGCGCCAGCAGTTGCTTTGATCGATGCGGCTGCTGGAAGCCGAATATCCATTGCAGAGGCCTTGACAAATCTTGTTTGGGCTCCTTTGGAAAATGGACTTTCGGCAGTGAGTTTGTCAGCCAACTGGATGTGGCCTTGTAACAATACTGGTGAAAATGCACGCTTATACAATGCGGTTGAGGCCTGTTCAGACTTTGCCATTTCTTTGGGCATCAATATCCCGACGGGGAAAGATTCCCTTTCGATGAAGCAAAAGTATAACAGTAAAGAAGTACTGGCTCCGGGGACAGTAATTATTTCGGCGTCTGCAGCTTGCAGTAATATCAAAAGAGTCGTTCGGCCGATGGCACGTCCGAATCAGGGTAAGCTCTACTATGTTTCGATGAGTGATTCCAGTTATCATCTTGGCGGATCTGCCTACGCGCAAATGCAAAATTGTGTGGGAAGTCAAGCTCCTGATGTCAGTGATGCAACGCAATTTAAAACGAACTTTGACGCCTTACAAGAACTTATAAAGAACGAGGGGGTTTTTGCTGGACATGATATCGGTTCGGGTGGACTGATTACCACTTTACTAGAGATGTGCTTGGCTGAAAATAGAGTTGGTCTTCAGATTGATTCGTCTGCATTTGACGAGCGTATTTTATTCGCAGAAAATCCTGCAGTTGTGATTCAAGCCAGTGCAGAGAGTGCAAAGTATCTCATTGACAAAGGAGTTTCTATTGTAGAAATCGGAGAAGCCAACGAATCAGATGTGCTAAATGTAAAATGCGCTAATAATTCCTTTGGGTTCGATATTCCAACATACAGAAAACATTGGATGACCACCTCCTTTCTGTTGGACAAAAACCAAACCGACCCCGCTAAAGCAAAAGAACGATTTGAAAGTATAGACAAAACCCCATTACGCTTTACTTTTCCAACTTCATTTAATGGAAAGCTTCCCGTTGTTAATGAGGGGAAACGCATCAAGGCAGCCGTTATTCGCGAAAAAGGGAGTAACTCTGAGCGAGAGATGGCCTACATGATGGATCTCGCAGGCTTTGAGGTCAAAGACATTCATATGACAGATTTGATGACTGGACGTGAGGATCTCACAGATGTGAAACTCATCGTCGCTGTCGGCGGGTTCTCAAACTCAGATGTCCTAGGCTCTGCAAAAGGATGGGCAGGCACGTTCACCTACAATGCTCTTGCTAAAAAAGCGATTACTGATTTTTTTAATCGTCCAGACACCCTTTCACTTGGTGTTTGTAATGGTTGTCAGCTTTTTATCGAATTGGGGCTTTTGCACCCAACCCATGATCAAAAACCTAAAATGCGTCATAACCTTTCTGGAAAATTTGAATGTGTATTTAGTACAATTGATATTCAACCCAACAATACCGTTTTATTTCAAGGTTTAAGTGGTTCCAGACTTGGTATCTGGTCTGCACATGGAGAAGGTCGATTTGAACTTCCTCAAAACCAAACTGATTATCAAATTGTCGGTAACTACTCCTATGATCAGTATCCCTCAAACCCCAATGGGTCAGATTATGGAACCGCCATACTGAGCAGTGATGATGGGCGTCATGTTGTGATGATGCCGCATTTAGAGCGTTCGATATTTCCATGGAACTGGGCACATTATCCAGAGGAGCGGAAATCAGATACAGTTTCGCCTTGGATTCAGGCCTTTATAGATGCTTTCAAATGGTTTCAGACAGCTAACTAGAAAGTCAATTATTTTTTCTTTTCGATAAATAAATGCATATTTGTTATTAAGCATAGAATAATAAATAGAATTGAACACACCGACTCGCTTGTTTGACATTCTCGATAATCAAGTAAAGACTTTACCTGTAAAACGTGCCTTGAATACCAAATACAATGGCAAATGGGTCTCTACTTCTTCTGAAGAATTTTTAGAGCAATCAAACCAAATCAGCCGCGGTTTACTCCAGCTTGGTTTGAGCAAAGGTGATAAGGTCGCTATCATTTCTTCTAACAACCGAACAGAGTGGTGTATTGTTGATATCGGGGTTCTTCAAATTGGCGGAATTGATGTTCCAATTTATCCAACTATCAGCGCTGAAGATTATGCGTATATTATCAATCACTCTGAGTCTAAATACTGCTTTGTTTCGGATCAAGAGGTTTTTGATAAAATCAAATCCATTCGAAAAGAATGCCCCAATTTGAAGGAAGTCTACAGCTTTGATGAGATCAAGGGATGTAAGTATTGGACGGAGGTTCTCAAACTTGGAAGAGACGCCGCTCATCAGCCAAAAGTGATTGCAATTAAAGAGTCTGTACTACCCCAGGACTTGGCAACCATTATCTACACATCAGGTACTACGGGAACACCCAAAGGCGTGATGTTGAGTCATAACAATATTGTCTCCAACGTATTTGCTGCACAAAAACGCTTACCACTTGAATATGGTAAAGCAGTCGCATTGAGCTTTTTACCGCTATGTCATATCTATGAAAGAATGTTGATGTATCTCTATCAAATTACATCAACAGAGGTACATTTTGCCGAATCACTGGAAACCATTGGAGAAAATCTAAATGAGGTCAACCCAGATGTGATGACTGCTGTTCCTCGATTATTGGAAAAATTATATGACAAAATCTATGGTAAAGGGCAAACACTAACAGGTGTCAAAAAGAAATTATTCAACTGGGCTGTCGATGTGGGACTCGCTTATGAGCCCTACAAAAAGAATGGATTGGCATACAGTCTTAAACTCTCAATCGCTCGCGCTTTGATTTTCAAAAAATGGAAAGCTGCACTGGGCGGTAATCTCAAGTTGATTGCGTCTGGGAGCGCTGCCTTACAACCGCGCCTTGCCCGAGTTTTTACGGCAGCTGGGCTTACGGTTGTTGAAGGATATGGACTTACTGAAACCTCGCCAGTAATCTCAGTAAACGACATGAGAGAGGGGAAATTTCGGATCGGTAGCGTTGGCAAAGTGGTCGAGCATGTACGGGTTAAAATCGCCGAGGACGGTGAGATTCTTTGCAAAGGACCCAATGTAATGATGGGGTATTATAAAAATCAAGAGCTCACAGATGAAGTCATCAAAAATGGCTATTTCCATACAGGTGATATTGGACATGTGGACGAAGATGGATTTTTGAAGATCACAGATCGCAAGAAAGAGATGTTTAAAACTTCGGGGGGGAAATATGTAGCACCCCAAGTGATCGAAAACATGATTAAACAATCAACCCTAATTGATCAAGTGATGGTAGTAGGGGAAAACCAAAAATTTCCTTCGGCGCTTCTTCAACTCAACTTTGAAGCTGTAAACGAGTGGATGGGTAATGTTGAAAATCCAAAAACTGCCAAGCAACTAATCCAAGATCAAAAAGTTATTGATCAAATCAAAAACGATATTGAAAGTGCAAATGTCAATTTTGCGCAATGGGAAAAAGTAAAGAAATTCAAACTTACAGATGATATTTGGAGTATCGATTCTGGCCACCTCACCCCTACAATGAAGCTCAAAAGAAAAGTTATAGCTGAAAAATACGATAACCTCATCAAAGAGATTTACAGCTAAACCTTTTTTTTCTTATTTATTATGCGTGCATAATATTTTTTATTACATTTGGCTCTATGCGA
>Ga0181577_10001724_pt1 | contig 17433 bp, 13 predicted proteins | sample 101ome_21_FD_132468 | JGI IMG/M metagenome (GOLD analysis project Ga0181577, IMG submission 132468) | Coastal salt marsh microbial communities from the Groves Creek Marsh, Skidaway Island, Georgia - 101413BT metaG (megahit assembly) | ecosystem: Environmental > Aquatic > Marine > Intertidal...
GAGCGCTTGATCCGGGGACCGGTTTCCTGCGAACGCTCAAGTTGCCGGATGGCGGCTCGTAGCGAACGTGCATGGTGATTGAGTCGCTGAGAGCGGGATGTGAAAGGATCACGATGACCCTGTGTCCATTTGCGAATAAACCCCAGATTGAACAGTGAGCGCATGGATCAGGATGCCAGTCTGGACCAAATGGCAATAAGCACGAGGCAGGTCATGAGCCAGACCAGCGCAAGCGGCCAGGTTAAGGCCAACCCAAGCCGAGCTATTTGACTCAGCGATAGATTGCTCATTGAGAGGCCTGTTCCAAGAGAACGATTGCCAGTTTTGGCTCCGGCAGTGGATGAAGCATCGGGCGGGTCGCTTGAGAGCACTGGGAATCGCGAGACCGAGCTGAGCCATTCCTTTCTGGCATTTTCAATGGTGATGAGCGCGTGAGTCAGCTCACGCTGCAATTGAGCCTCTTCCCAGTCAGCCTCATTGAGTGTGCTGACTTTTTCGAGGTGCTGACGAAAGTCTTCCAGAGACTGCTGCATGGCAGTAGCCTCTCGCCTGGCATCCTCCTCAGCCTCCTCCAGCAAGGCCATCCCGCGAGTCAGGTGGGTGATCATTTCTTCGCGACCCTGGGAGTACTCGCTACGCCGCCGTCGCATCTCTTCCAGAGCGATACGCTCGGACTCAAGCTTTTCCTGCTCTTGCTTGAGTGCGAGCAAGCGCTGCTGGGTCGACCCAAACTTGGCATCCAGTTGCTCTCGGGCTGATCCCTTGACTTCCTGGGCACTCAGACCCGACGCAGCGTCCTGCGCGCCAGAGGGTGGCGCCGAGGCAGGGCGGGACTGCTCGAATTCCCTGTCCACAAAATCATGATCGTCGTGAAGGGCCATCCTTATAAGTTAATGACAAGTGATCGCCCTGTAAAGCTGACCCCCGGTTTTTTCTGAGCGACGCGGCCTATGAAGACTCGGCCAAAAAAAGGAGCCCATCCTTGAAAGGTCAGATTTCCAAATATTTGAGCCTCCGAACACCCAGGCGGTAGGGAAGGTAGCCAATGCCTAGGGACAGCATCCCAAACAACACCCAAGCAATGCCTGTGGTCAGTGGACGGGCTTGTTGGGCCCAGGGAGAACCCACGGCAAGAATCAGGATCGTGCCCACGATGTAGAGAAAACTCAACACGAGGCAAAAAGTCCCCCCGAAACCACTGACAATTTTGCTGGGGTTATCTTCCTTAAAGTTGGGGTAAATCACCCCCAAACCCATGGCCAGCCCATTGAGCGTGAGACTCATGACTAGGATAACGAAGGTAAAGTAAAGAGCCTGAGTCCAAGGCATGCGTAACATGTAACAGGACAGGACGATCAGGCTACCGGTGACCAGTAAGGAAATCAGGGTCGCCAGAGTATACTTGATCTGGATCACCTTGTTGAGTCCTATGGGAGCCATACCCACAATCCACAATCGTTTGCCTTCCAGTGAAAATTGAGGGAAGACAAAACGCGTGGTCAGCGTCGCCAAATTCAGCGAGCAGGCACCCAGGTTGAGGTAGGCGATGAGATGAATCCAGAAGGGATTGTTCAGCTGAGCTGAAAAATTCTTTAGATTGATGATGTAGGCCGCCAGGAGCCCGAAAAGCAACAAGCTTTGTCCCCATTGGCTGGTGTCGCGCCAAAAAACCCGAATGTCCTTGATCAAAACCGCTCGACTCTCAAGGGGAATCCACCAGGGCAGACTAAGCAAGGCATGGAGCCAGCCTCCTGAGCCAAAGTCATTGGAGTGAGATCGACGATGACGCCTAAACCTAAGCCCCGGCCAACCCATACCCGAGCCACGACTCTGAACGGCCGAAGCTGCTTCATAGAAAGGGCTACCAGGAAAGGTCATGGTCACACCTCCGAGAAAAAGGCCGTAACTCAGCAGAACCAGGATAAAGAACAAGGTAGCCGAACTGGCTCCCTCACTCCATGAAATCACTGCGGTGGCCAACCAGTAACTGGGCAAGAAAGCAAACTGACTGAACTGAGTGTTTCTGAGCAACCGATCGAGCACCAACATCACACGCGTTTCCAGCATGTCATCGGTGACTTGCTCGGCCTTCAACCAAAAAGCCAAGGCGGCCAAGGTGACCAGACCAATGGCCAAAAGCGTGTACTGGAAGGCTCGTCTGTCCATGTAGCGAGCCAGAGCGATGGCAGCCCATGCTCCGGCAAAGCCTGGCAGAATCACAAACTGCAGGATGAGCAGGCAGGTCATGGGATAAAAGGTCCAATCCACCTTTTCAACCAAACCATAGGCAGCCAGCATGGGTGCTATCAGAAAAATAAACGCCCACGAGGCGACCACCGTTGATTCCAGGAATTTCCATTGGAAGATGGTATTGGGGTGCATCGGGAGGCTATGCAAAAAGTTTGTTTCCCGGTTCCGAAACAAGTTCGAATAGGTAATGACCAGGTTGCTGATCAGCAACAGGGCGAACAGGAAAGCAAAGAGTAGGAAGAGCATCCGCTCGATCAACAGGTCGCCAAGTCCAGGGAATGAGCCAATAAAGCGCATGGCTCGGTGAAAAATGGCAAAGGAGAGCCAGCAGTAACCCATCAGGAAGAACAGGATGGTTGCTGAGAGGAGGCGCGACTGACTCATGACTCCCTTGAGGCGACGCCAGTGCTGCCTGAGATGGACTCCCGCCAGAAGTTTCAGTCCGGATGGCTGGGAAGCTGAATTCATGAAGTGAGGGTTGGGATGCAGGCGGCAACCCGATTAAGCAGGCTGCGTGGGTTCCGGTTCACTCGACTCGGTTGATTCAGTCGTCAACCGCAGAAAACTGCTTTCCAGGGCTTCATCACGCCCGCTCTGATCTCGGAGTTCCCGCGCCGTCCCCACGGCAACAAGACGTCCCTGATGAATGATACCAATGCGGTCAGCCAGTTCCTCGGCAACTGAAAGTTGATGGGTGGATAAAAAAACGGTCATGCCCTGACCAGAACGCTCCTTGAGGATATCCTTAACGATGCGGGCATGCTGAGGATCCAGGCCAACCATTGGCTCGTCGATGACAAACACTTCTGGATCATGAAGCAAGGCCGATGCAATGGCCACTCGCTGTCTGGTGCCATGGGACAAACCCTCGATCGATTTGTTCAAGAAGGCATCAAGATGAAAGCGGCGGGCCAGTTCAGCTCCCTGGTGACGGACTTTATCAGGGTCAATATTGAAAAGTTGGCCCGTGAACTGCATGAACTCAAGGGGGGTGAGCTTGTCGTAGAGAAAGGGAAAATCTGGCACGTAGGCCAGTCGTTTCCTGGCATCGAGCGGGCTCTGCTGGATATCGTATCCAGCCACGACAGCTGAGCCTTCGGTGGGCTTGATCAGGCCTACCATCATCTTGATGGTCGTGGTCTTTCCCGCAGCATTGGGGCCCAGGACAGCAAAGAACTCACCCTGGCCAATGGTCAGGTCGATCCCGTCCACTGCCCGAAGATCTCCAAAGGTCTTGACCAGTCCGCGCAACTCAATCATGGCTCATGATGCGGTAACACAGGCCACATGGCTTGGCAAGGTTCGATCCCCTCTTGCAGAGGGCTGATGAGGAGGAAGCTTGCCTGTTTCCCAACACACGGGCACGCTCAAGGGCATTGATGGCCATGCATGAAAAGAGTTTCATCCACCTGACTTCTCATCAACATCAGCAATCCTGGAAAACCGAGGTGATTGCCGAAACCGATTCCTGGATCTGCCTCAACAAGCAGACCCATCTGGGAACCGAATACGATCACCACCATCAGGAACGCCCTCACATGACTGCGATCATCGAACATGATCTTCAGCGTCAGGCAGGCTGGGTGCGCGATCGAGGTATCAACTGGCTTCAGCCGGTCAATGTATTGGATTTTGAAACCACTGGAGTCAGTCTCTGGGCCAGGAACGAACAAAGTCTCCAGAAGCTCAAAGACCAGCTGCATGCAGAAAAACCCAACCGCATTTACCATGCCCTTTGCATGGGAACACCCGAATCAGCCTCTTTCTCGGTCGACCTGCTATTGGCTCCCCACCGATTTCAACCCTGGCTCATGAAATCCAGCAAACAGGGAAAAAAATCGCTGACCCACTTCGAGACCCTTGAAACCTTCGGCAAGCATACTCTGCTCAAGGCAACCCCATTGACAGAACGTTATCATCAGATCCGTTGTCATCTCTACTGCAAACAACACCCGGTTGTTGCCGATGCGCTTTATGGCGGGGACATACTGATGCTCTCAGAGCTCAAGCGGCATTATCGCTTCAAGAAAAATCGACCCGAACGGCCGCTTTTGGACCGCGCTGCGATCCACCTGGCCGAACTACACATTGAGGATCCAGACACGGGCCAGGAGCATTGCCTGGAGGCGGCGGCACAGCGCGACTGGCAGGTGGCCATGAAATACCTGAGGGAGTTTGCACGCCCAGTGTAGGCAGGCAGGGACCACATCAGGATCCAGCCTGTCACGGGCTATAGTTTAAAAAAGGCCTGGGCATTCTCATGGAGGATGCGCCGTCGAAGACGGTTAGCGGTCGATCGGTCGAAGTAAGCCCTCCTGACTTTTTCATCCAGCACTTCGGATAGGAGATCTCGGAAGCACTGCATGGAGGCGACTGTTTCCTCCAAATGCCAATTGTCGCCTCCCATCATCATACGATGCTCATCGGGAAGGATTTCGATGGCCTCATGCAGTGCCATTTGAAAATGAGTTGGGCTCAGAAGCCAAGACCAAGTGAGATCAATCCACAGATTGCGATAAACAAAAGCCATCCCCAGTAAATCACGACTCCAGGGATAGGCCAGATGCATCATCAAAAAGCGCGTGCCGGGATGGGCCTCAACCAGCGATGCCAGCCGCATGGGGTGAGAACCTCTGATCCAAGCCGTGCCCAAGTGTACTTGGATAGGCAGATCTCTTTCGGCAGCCAGGTCACAGAAAAAATGGACCATGAAATCCTCAAACAAGGCCTTTTCCGATGGTGAGGCATTGGCTTTGCCCCAGACCTCGCTGGCTTGCTTGAAGGAGGCACTGCCTGTGCTCAGGCTGCGATCGTAAGCAAGGGCGTGCTTGAAGGCAACCTGACCGCGACTGGCCATGGAGCTTACCAAGTGACCAATGGCCTCGAGGTAGGCCTCCAGAGTTTGGGGAACGCCACCCAGTTGCCCGAGCAACTCCCAGGCTCGATTCCCATTGTGGTCAGCCACCTCAGCATGGTAGCCCATGCAGAAGGCGTTGATGCGCATGACCGAGGCATACCCCTTGCCCAAAACAGGTCGCACATCGGCAGTGGGTTGGGTGTAGGCATCAGTGATAATCTTGCCAATGCCTGATTGGGTCAGAGTGCGTGCCTGAAACCCGGGATCCTGCCGACTCTGGATCACTGCCTGGTTGAGGCGTTCCCAGTTGGAGGCATTCAGCGTGTGATCCCCTTCCTGCCCGTGAACCAGTAGGATGCCTCGGATGAGGTTTCTCACAAAGTGATTCGATCCCCGTTCCTCAAGGTAGGGCTTCAGGTCTTCCCAACGACAGGGTGTCCCATTAGGCTTCGGGGTCGTCTCCCCCCAACCTTCACTGGGCAGAGGGTATGGGCGTCGCAGGGTCCAGCCCGCATAACTCTGTTCGAATAAACTGAGTAAATTGACCTGCGGACACAAGAACAGTTCGGGCAGATGATGTTCGTGCACGTCCAGGATCCAGTCTTGATCCACAGACCCATGCTCAACGCCATCAAATCCAATACCCATCATCAAAGAAGACCCAAGGCCTCAGGGCTGATGAAACTTGTGTAGGGTCCAGGCAGTACGGACATAAAGAGCCTCTTCACTCAGAGCAGGGGTGGCATGACAGAGGGCACCCAGATCAAGCCGGTGTGGGGTCTTGAAAGTAGGCCCTGCTTCTACCACCACCAGTTCGCCCGTGGTGGAGACGCAAAGGATTTCTCCACCCGTGGCCACCGGCGAACCAAAGTAGCGACCGCCAACCCGTTCCTGGTAATGAATCCGTCCTGTCTTGGGATCGGCAGCGGTGAGGATTCCGCCATCACTCCAGAAATAAACAATATCCCCCAGGGCAAGCGGGGTCGGCACATAATTGGCAGAACGACGTATTTCGTAGGCGAGTTCAACCTTATTGGCAGAGGAAGCATTAGGAGGGTTGAGGGCCACCACATAATTGCCCCCACCACCACTACCGCAGGATCCAAAGATCTTACCTCCCGCTACGATGGGTGAGCTGCAGCTGCGCTTGTCAAAAGCCTTTGGGTAGGACCAAATGACTTGACCATTGGAAGGATCAACACCCGTGATCCCATCGGCAGCACTGTTGAAAATAAGTTGCCCTGCCTCGCCTTCAGCCTGGTAAAGACATGGCGTGGAATAGGCAGCCTTATCGCTGTTTCGTGGGGTTTGCCAGATGAGGCTGCCGTTCGCCTTGTCTAATGCGATCAGGGAACTCTTACCCAGCTGATCATTGGCCATGATCACCTTGCCCTGGTATAGGATCGGAGAAACCCCAACCCCATGCTGACTTTGATAGGGCCCAAGATCACGGTCCCAACGCCACTCCCCTTGGTGGGTCAGCGAAGCCAGGTGCAATGATTCAGGGCGAGCCCAGGCAATGTAAACACCGGTTTCATCAACGGTGGGTGAGGGTGAGGCAAAACTATTGAAATCGTGCTTACTGAAGGCCTCGTAGGCTACTTCCCGACTCCAGTTGACCTTGCCACTGAGTGTGTCGATGGCGACCACATAAAAGGAGGAGGCCTGAGGGTTCATACTGGTCAGAAACAAAGTCTGTCCCCAAAGCACGGGTGAGGAGTGGCCCTCACCTGGTAATTCAAGTTTCCAGGCTAAATCCTCCATACTGAGCTGACTTAGCTTGACTGAAGATTCTAATACCCCAGTGCCATTGGGGCCTCGAAAGCGGTTCCAGGCACTGGCAGCACTGAGGTCCACAAACTGTAAGCTAAGCACGCCGGTCAGTAACCATAAAGGAGCCCAGCCACGGCATTTAAAGAGGAACATGGTGGAATGGTTTGCGTTCTGGGCAATGAAATCAAGGATATTCATCTGAGCCAGAAGCACATCGGTTCCCTGAAACCGCAGTGGATGCAGTGAAGAGCTGGGGTGGGGTGGGAAAGCCGCCATCAAAGGAAGTAACCCTTTATGGCTCAGGATCAAAGACCATCGTGGAAGTCGACCGATTCACCAGATCCCGAATCTTCAATTCAGTGACATACCATTGGTCATTGACCTTCCTCACATCGTTGACTTCGAAGACCTTGATTTTCCGTCCTTCGCTATTATATGCCTCAGCATAAACAATCCCACCATGTTCGCGGGAAACCCAGGAGCGCACCCGCTGATAACCCTGGTCCTGCGCCACATTCAACTGACTCTCGAGCACCTGACAGGATACCCCTTTTCGCATCTGAATGCGATGTGGGATCACTTGCTGTTGGGGCCAATGCAGGAAATCCAAGCCAAGATCAACCAGCCAAAAACCACTGCCTCCGAAGGGAACCATGATCTGGGCACCCTCCAAAACGGCGGGAGCATCCTGTTCGAGAGCGGACAAATCACCACGTAGATGGCGATAAGTTGGCACCTGGCCCGGAAGATGATCAATACTCAGCGATTCCACTGAAACGCCCGACTCATCCTGGAGCACAAAAACATCCCGCCAACCCTGATTAAGTGGTTTGGTTTGCTTGATCAGGGCGTGTTGCTGACGCTGACCATCGGCATGCCGCACATTGAGCCATGCCGTGATATCTCCAGGAATACCCAGCGCGAGCTTTCGAAGTTGCGCTGCGAGCCAATGCCCTTGCACCAAGGGATCATCCTCGGCATCCAGGGCATCCAGGGCTTGTGCCACTGGGAAAGAAAAATCGCGTTGGTCAGGCTGATCAAGACCTTGCGCCTGAATGAAGGCATGAGGGCTCAGACACAGGAGACCTGCCAGCAGGGATAGCAAGATGGAACGGGAGGCACCCATGATTTTTGAAATCGTTTCCCTCAAGTGCCCTGACCAAAGAGTATGGGCATCAGCTCTTCGACGTGCCGAATCCAGTGAATCTTCAAGCGCTTCTGGATTTCAGCAGGTATTTCTTCCCAGGCACGCCGGTTCGCATCAGGCAGAACGACCTCCTTGACCCCACCACGAGCCGCTGCCAGCAGTTTTTCGCGGATGCCGCCCACTGGGAGGACGCGCCCTCGTAGACTGATCTCTCCGGTCATGGCCAGTCTCGAGGAAAGCTTGCGTTTCATGAACAAGCTGGCCAAGGCAGCGAACAGGCAGATCCCGGCACTGGGCCCATCCTTGGGGGTAGCCCCAGCCGGTACATGCAGGTGGATATCATGGGTATCCATCGGTGGGAGTTCTAAGTTCATCGCTGCAGCTTGGGAACGCAGGTAGGTCAGGGCCGCCTGGGCACTTTCCTTCATCACATCCCCCAATGAGCCCGTGAGGATGAGCTTACCACTTCCTGGCAAACAGGTTGCCTCCATGAATAGGATATCGCCGCCACTGGGTGTCCAACCTAGCCCCAGAGCCAAACCATGTTCAGCAATCACCTCATGCTCGGGCTGGGGGTGAGTGGCCGCACCGAGCTGGCGATGAATCCAGTCAGCATCAATCGAGTGGGTCTTGAGGCTCTTGCCAGATTCCAGACCTTCTCGCGCCACCTTGCGGAGCACCGAAGCCAAGGTCCTCTCCAGCTGCCTGACACCCGCCTCGCGTGTGTATTGTTCGACTAAGAGTCGCAAGATGGGTAAGGGAATCTTGAGTGAGCGAGGCGGCAGCCCATGATCCTGGAGCAATTTGGGAATCAGGTGGGTTCGAGCAATTTGAACTTTTTCCGAGGTCGTGTAACTGGAAAGCTCAATGACCTCCAGACGATCACGCAGAGCGGGGTGCACGGGATCCAGCCAGTTGGCAGTCGTGATGAACAGGATATCACTCAGATCAAAGGGAACCTCGAGATAGTGGTCACTGAAATGCTTATTCTGCTGTGGATCAAGCACCTCCAGTAGTGCGGAGGCAGGGTCGCCTCGGAAATCCGAGCCCAGTTTATCCACTTCATCCAGCAGGATGACCGGATTTCTGGCTTTGAGTCGCTTGAGGGTTTGCAGGAGACGACCTGGCATGGCCCCAACGTAAGTTCGGCGATGCCCTCGAATCTCTGCCTCGTCCCTGACCCCACCAAGGGCAATCCTGGCAAAAGGTCTTCCCATGGCATCAGCGATACTGCGCCCCAGAGACGTCTTGCCTACCCCGGGAGGGCCCACCAGACAGAGAATAGGACCGCGCATGGTGCCGGTGAGCTTGAGCACAGCCAAATATTCCAGCAATCGATTCTTGACCTTACCCAGTCCAAAATGCTGCTCATCAAGTATCTTGGAGGCGGTGTTCAGATCGAGATGATCTTCGGCTCTAGCCTGCCATGGCAGGTCTACCAACCATTCCAGATAGTGGCGCGTCACTCCGTAATCAGGAAGCGAAGAGGCCATCGAGCGCAGGCGATCCAGTTCGCGCATGGCCACTTCCCGTGTTTCCTCTGGTAAAGCAGCCTGATCCAGCCCCTCCTGCAAGCGACGAATATCGCTGGCTGAGGCATCCTCCTCTCCCAGCTCACGCTGAATCACTCGCAGCTGTTCCTTGAGATAAAAATCTTTTTGGCTCTTGGAGATAGAGGAGGAGGTTTCCTTTTGAATTCGAGCGCCAATGGTCTGGAGTTCGAGCTCATGCTGAAGCATCGGCAACAAAGTCCGATAACGCTCCTTCACGTCAAAGAGGCTGAGCAACTGCTGATGCTGCTCAAGTTTGAGGTTGAGATTGGCTCCGATCAGATCAGCCATCTTACTTGGCTGGTCAGTGTTCAGGTTGGTCGACTTGAATTGATCGTTGAGCGTTGGGGCATGCTCCAAGAGCTCCTGGAAGAGCTTTTTGGTGTTGCGGGCTAGGGCCTTGGCCTCAACGCCACTCTCTTCGGACTCATCATGATAATCAACCGATGCCTTGAGGTAAGGGGAAGTCTGCGAAAACTCTAAAGTCCGAAAGCGTCGGATCCCCTCGATAAGAATGCGAACCTGCTGATTGGGTTGCTTGACCATTTTTTGAACCCGGGCAAGGCAACCGCAGGCGTGAAGGTCATCCGGACTCGGATCATCCACCGGAGAGGTCTGCAACACCAGACCGATAAATCGATCTCCTGAAACCACATCATCGATCAAATCACCGCTCGCAGTCGACTCAATCAGTAGCGGAGCGACCATACCGGGAAAGATGACAATATCGGCCAAGCCAAGAATCGGAAGGCTCTCAGGTAGCTGGGGCGAAGGTTTGTCCTGCCCCGAACTCAGGGTCTTGGTTGAAGCCTTGATTTTGAGGATGTCGATAATGTCTTGATCCAGATGCATGCCTTTGGGGGCAGGAAGAAAGAACGACGACTCCCTCACCGATGTTGAGGGCAAGTTAGAGGATTGCGCCATGGCTTGACGAGGGAAAAGTGGATGGACTCAAAGGAGGAAGGCAGACCCCTGACAAACGGGTATGGGGCACTTTTTTCCAAGTGAAGCTTTTCAGGGAGTCCTCAAGGGCTATATGATCTTGGGTCGTTAGACGTATGATACAGGACACTGATGATTTGAGAATCGAGTCACTGCAACCCTTGCTCTCTCCTGCCATTTTGCAGGAGGAGATTGCCATGACCGAGGAAGCCTCGAAAACCGTTGCCGAGGCCCGAGCGCAGGCTCAGGCAATCATCCAAGGCAAGGATGACAGGTTGCTGGTCATTGCTGGCCCCTGCTCTATCCACGACACCAAAGCAGCCATGGAATATGCCACCAAGCTGCTGGAGGCCCGACAGAGGTTTGAGAAAGATCTCTGCATCCTCATGCGTGTGTATTTTGAGAAACCGAGGACCACGGTTGGATGGAAGGGATTGATCAATGATCCGGAGATCAATAACAGCTTCAAGATCAACAAGGGGCTCCGACTCGCCAGAACATTGCTTCGAGATCTGAATCAACTCGGATTACCTGCGGCCACAGAGTTTCTTGATACCATTGTCCCTCAGTTCATTGCCGACCTCATCGCATGGGGGGCCATCGGAGCTCGCACCACTGAAAGTCAGGTTCATCGAGAGCTTGCCTCAGGGCTTTCCATGCCTGTCGGGTTCAAGAACGGTACCGATGGCAATGTTCAAATAGCGATGGATGCGGTCAGTGCCTCCCATAAATCCCACCATTTTCTATCGGTGACCAAGCAGGGCATTGCTGCCATTGTGCAAACGCGCGGCAATGAGGGAGGGCACCTCATTCTCAGAGGATCCAAACATGGTCCAAATTACGATGCGGTCAGTGTTCAAGGCGTTTGTGAAAAGCTCGAACAGCAATCCCTGACACCTTCAGTCATGATTGACTGCAGTCATGGCAATTCATCCAAAGATCACCGCAAGCAGCCCATTGCAGCCAAAGCGGTGGCCGATCAGATAGCCGGAGGATCTCAATCGGTTATGGGTGTCATGCTGGAAAGTCACCTCGTCGAGGGACAACAGTCCTACGCGGGTGATGGGACCGACACCTACAGCATGAGTATCACCGATGCATGCATTTCATGGGACCAGACAGTCCCAATTCTGGAGCAACTGGCAGAAGCCGTCCAAACGAGGCGATCCCGAATCGGCGCCTGAGTGAGTCTAAGCACTCAGGCCAACATGTTCTCAAGCACCAAAAGGAACCACATCCTCCTTGGGGAGCAGGTTGATCGATGCAAAAGCATCGGAGCCCAATCTGGCCAAGGGATTGATCAAGGTGGGATCCAGTTGCATGGATGAGGAGTTTTGAGGCTCCTGGATCAGGGACTGATCCACATAAAGCTTGAGAATGCGACCCAGTATGAGGGCTTGCTTGCCTAGGCCCATCGGATGGATCACCTCTTTTTCACAGTAAAGAGCCAAGGGCAGCCCTTTCAGTCTGGGCAGAGGGGCTCCATCAAAAGGCACCACTTCCAAATCACAGGTTTCCAGCTCGGACTGCCCAGGAGCCAGGGACTCAGCTGATCGGAGCACCTTGGCGACATCTTTGACTTGAGGTATGTGGAGGACAAAATGCGAACGCTCCTCAATGTTGGTCCAAGTATCCTTAGGACTGCCATCCTTTCTCGAACCCACCGATAATGAAAGCAGGGGGGGCTGACTGCTGACCGCACTGAAGTAAGAAAATGGGGCCAGATTCCATGTTCCATTCCCATGATCACTCAGAACCCAGGCAATGGGTCGAGGGATGATGATCTGCGTCATGAGGCGATAAATGGCAGACGGCTCAAGGGTTGTGAAGTCGGTGATCATGCCATAGGGAGGCTGCCCTGATTCCTTCAAGTTGGGAAATACAAAAAAAACCCCTCGCAGTGCGAGGGGCTTAAAAAGCATCCGATTTGAATCGAACTTATTCTCCCTTGGTAGGAGAAATGAAGAAATTAAACGGAGTGGTCGTAGGCTGCACTTGCACCATGGTCGGAGCAGGGGTTGCAGCAGGCAACGTTGGGATTTGCACCGTAGGAGGGATGGGGACTGCGGTGTTGTTGGAGGCATTGAACTGGTTGCCTCCAGCGATTCTCACGCTGCGAACCACCCCATCACGGTTGTAGACAAAAACGCTGGAACCTTGCACCACGTTGATATCCTCCGGAGCGGTGATAAAGAAAGAGCTAGCCTGGTCACGGGCATCAATGGACACCACACCAGAGGGCACTTTGACTTCATATTTGGAAAGGGCTGAGGCGAACTTGGGCACTGAGCCTGCGATGGACCCGTTGCGCAAATCAATCTGAGTGTCCACCACAGCGCCGGCACCGGTGGATTCCACGTTAAGACGGTCAATGACCAAAGTGGATCCGCCCAATACCCTCAACGCTCCACTAGCACCCAGGTCGAGAACGATTTCAGAATCAGGGCTGGTGGTGATGACTGAACCGGCGGTGAGTTCAGCGCCTGAGGCCAAGGCCACAGCACCGCTGCCATTATCGTAGAAAGCGCCTCCTTTGAGGCTGCCAACCTTAGCCGAAAGGGCCTCACCCTGAACGTTGAGAGCAAGACTCAAGGAGAAAGTCAGCGCTGCGGAGAGCACACCAATGCGGGAAATGGGACGATTCTTCATGTTAATACCTCAAATAAGTTGCTTCTTATAGTCGCTAAGTTGGCAAACTCCCAGCCCCATGTCAATGGTAAAGCTCAGACTCATCTAGAGGCATTAAGGCGTGTGAACAAAGCTTTATGAGAGGCTCTTGGCCCACCAGGCTTACTTGAGGTGAGCATCAGCAAAGTCCAAATATTGGGCCCAGTCGTAATCAGTCACATCATGTGGACCCCGGCGGATGTGGTAACGCACTTGATGGCCGACAGGTTCGTCCAAAGCAGGCATCACTCCGCTCTCAATACCTCGGCTCCCTAGCAATCGATAAACGCTAGAAGCATGCCAGGCGGAGAGAAATTCGCCCTTGGGGTCTGCCCACTGATCTTCAGCGGCGCTGGCTACGTAGAGTGGACGTGGTGCAATCAGGGCCAAGAGTTGGTGCTGATCAAATGGCAGCAGGGCCTCTCTATCATTGAAGCGTGTGAAAGCATCGTTGAACCAATGGGGAAATGAGCTGTTGATGCGCCTGAGGGTTTCCCCGTAGGCCCGTCGACTCAGCGCAGCCCCCCCGCAGCCAGAGTTATTGGAAATGACCAAGGCGAAGCGCTCGTCAGAAGCTCCAGCCCAAAGGGCCGTTTTCCCCAACCTGGAATGCCCCATCACCGCCACCCGCTTCGGGTCGATGGTGGGCTCCTGATGCAGGTAATCCAGGATACGGCTTAAACCCCATGCCCAGGCCGCTATGGAACCCCATTGGTGCACTTCAGGGGCTTGCTGGCCTTCACGGAAAAAAAACGGATGAATGCCATTGCTCCAACCATCATCAAAATCCGGATCAATATCCCCATAATAAGCGGTGACCAGAGCATAGCCTCGATCAATTATTTTCCGGACTGGCCAGCGGCCTGCCTGGGTTCCCCTGGAGGCTTCGGTGGCCCGATGATCCACAATGCCACGATCGGGCTGATTGCGCATCCATGTCTGGGAAAGCCTGATTTGCGGATCGTCGCTCAGGGTATGATTGCCAGCAAAATTCAACGCAAGGAAAGCAGGAACCGGTTTTGGGCTGCCTGCGGGCTGGTAAATGAGCACGGTGATGGGAAGGGTTGTTTTCGCCTCACGGGGTCGCAAGTGGATAACCACTTCCTTGCAATGGGCCGCCCCATCCATGAGGCCTCTCTGATCTGTCAGCAGTTCACTGGAAAGCTCCACCGCCTCAGAGGGGGCTTCCCCAAACATCTGATGGGTGAAAAGCTCGAGTAACTCAGGCCTACGAAGGCTTCGCCAAGCCTCGGCACTGAGGATGGGCTTCCCATTTTCCGAAGTCAGTAGATCTGGCAGGATGTAGCTTGGCACCTTGCTTTCGTCTTCATGAGTGATGAGCGGTTGAGCCCCTACCCAAGCAGGGAGCACGGCAAGGGCAACCATCCAACACAGGGACCAGAGTTTCTGGATCGAGGAGGATTTCATGAGTGAAGCACTCTAGCCGGTCACCCACACCAGGCAAGTGGATTCGAAACAGTGGCGACACCATGGCTGAGGAAAAAGCTAGCCCCGCTGGCAATCGCATCCAACTGAGAGGACCAAGCCCCCTGACTTGAATTCAGTGCCGTGGCCTGCTTATGATGATGGGGTTGGCCAATCCTGACGGTCCTTGATCCATGCTCATGCGCTCCATCCATCTCTTGTTGATGCTCACCCTTCGCTGCGTGCTCCTGATCTCCACGCTGGCGCAGGAATCGGATCAAGGGTCAGATCAGGTCATCACCCGCTCAGCTAGCGCCTCGGCAGAAGCCATTCAGGCGGCGGCTGCCATGAACCTGAAGGAAGGGTTTGAACTGCATATTCATGCATCCGAACCTCTGCTTGCCAACCCAGTCAGCCTCGATTTTGACGCAGCAGGTCGCTGTTTTGTCGTGGAGTCCCACCGTCGTCGCACCTCGGTTTATGATATCCGACGATTCCCCGAATGGCTGGATAGTGATTTTGGTTTTCAACGGGTGGCAGATCGATCGGCCTTCCTCAAAGAGCAGCTCACCTCAGGTAACCCTTCGATCCCCAAGTCCTTTATCGTCGATCGCAACCGCGATGGCCTGTTTGACTGGCACGATCTGGAGGTGGAATCCGAACGCATCGTCCTGCTTGAGGACCCCGAGGGCAAAGGCTATGCCACGCAATCCAAAGTCTTTGCATCCGGCTTCCAGTCATTGGTTTCGGGGGTGGCAGCTGGAGTACTGGCTCGCGGCAAGGAGGTTTGGTTTACTTGCATCCCCGATTTGTGGCGTCTGGAAGACAGCGATCAGGATGGTCAGGCCGATTCACGCGAGCGCCTGCACACCGGATTCGGTGTCCACATTGCCTTTGGAGGGCATGACATGCACGGGCTCATCATGGGCCCTGATGGGCGCCTGTATTTTTCGATTGCTGATCGAGGGGCCCATGTGGAGGTCGATGGGCAAACGGTCATCGATCAGCCCCACACCGGATCGGTGTTTCGCTGCGAGCCAGATGGTTCTGAGCTGACACTCTTTGCCACCGGACTTCGTAACCCTCAGGAACTGGCTTTTGATGCCGAAGGCAATCTTTGGACGGTGGATAACAATGGCGATGGGGGAGACAAGGCTCGGCTGGTCTATGTGGTCGAGGGCGGGGATTCCGGCTGGACCATGGGGTGGCAATGGCTCCCCAACATGGGCAGCTGGAATTCGGAAAGGCTGTGGGAAACGGCTGAAACCAATACCGGTCAGCACCTCATCCCTCCCATTGCCCATGTTGGCCATGGTCCCGCAGGCTTGGCCTTTTACCCTGGAACCGGGTTACCTGAGGGCTTTGAAAATCATTTTTTCCTGTGTGACTTTCCGGGGGGAGTGCGTCATTTCAAGGTGCATCCCAAGGGAGCCGGGTTCGAGGTGCGCCATTCACAGCAATACCTGGAAAGTAATCGAGGCGATTTCATGGAGGGCAAACTGCTCTGGGGGCTCTCCCCCGTTGACTTGACCTTTGGTCCGCGACCTGGGGTTTATGTGGCAGATTGGATTCAAGGATGGGAAAAGACGGGCAAAGGAAGGATTTTTCGTATCGCAGCCAAGGGAGCGGATGAGGCCTCACTGCAAGCCGTCAACCAATTGCTGCAAGGAGGGCTGGAGGGCCAAACCATCAAGGAACTCGGCAGGTTGCTCGGACACAGGGATCAACGGATCCGTCAGGAAGCCCAATTCGAACTCGTGCGTCGCTACCAGCCCAAGGCGAATTCAGTGGCTCAGGTCATCACCGGAGCCTTCCAGCTGAGTGCCCTGGACGAGCTTTCGAGGATTGCCACAGAAGGGGAATCCCTAGAGGCTCGAACCCATGCCATCTGGGGACTCGGCCAGCTGGCTCCGCAAGAATCGGAAATTGCCAAAACCCTAACCGGCCTGCTCAAGGATCCAGACCAGCAAGTCGTTCAGCAGGCGCTACGAGTCTTGGCCGACAGACAGCTGGTGGGCTATTACACTGACTATCAGTTGCTGATCCAGTCACCCAACGAGCGAACGCGTTTTTTCGCACTGAAATGGCTCTGGAAGACTCTCGATAAAGGATTCAACGAAGTACAGCACAGTGCCTCCACCCAAAGCCTGGTCCCCCTGGGGCAAAGCACACTTGCATTGGATTGCCTGCGGCGTAATGAACCGGAAGATCCCTACATACGGCATGCAGCGGTCAGAGCCCTCATCGCCATCGCGGACTTCAAGGCCCTTGCTGAAGCGGCCAAGCATCCCAATCGGCGGGTCAGGATAGGAGCCATTCTTGCGCTGAGGGCCTTAGCGTGACCCGAAGTCGCAGCCTTTTTGGAGGACTCCGATCCTGCGGTGGTGACCGAGGCTGCCAGGGCCATTCATGACCGGCCCATTGATGCGGCTCAGAGCTCACTGGCTCAACTGGTTGAACGACCTGATCTGCCCGAGGCAGCGATGCTCAGAGCTGTCAACGCGCAATACCGTCTGGGACAGACTGAAAACGCTGCCTACCTGATTTCGCTGGCTCAGGATGAACGAGCTCCTGAAAGCATGCGTGCGGTCGCTCTGAGGACCCTTGCAAAATGGCCCAACCCTCCAGCCAGGGATGCCATCACTGGATTGACAAGGCCGCTGGGTCAACGTGATGCGCGCTCGGCGGCGGTTCCGCTTAGGTTGGCCCTGGGAAACCTTTCCCGTCAAGCACCTGAGGCGGTGCTGGCCGCATGCCTGGATTCCATGACAGCGCTCGATCTGAGTGAGGAAGATGCCATGCTCCTGCAATGGTTGACCCAA
>Ga0181577_10001729_pt1 | contig 17419 bp, 18 predicted proteins | sample 101ome_21_FD_132468 | JGI IMG/M metagenome (GOLD analysis project Ga0181577, IMG submission 132468) | Coastal salt marsh microbial communities from the Groves Creek Marsh, Skidaway Island, Georgia - 101413BT metaG (megahit assembly) | ecosystem: Environmental > Aquatic > Marine > Intertidal...
AACTTCGGACTGCCGATGGTGAGGGTGTCGCCGGTGGGCTTTCCGCCCCCGCTCGGGTTGGTGCCCGAGCACGACGACGGGCGACCCGGCCATGCCTTGGCCAGGGCCACGGCCGTCTTGGGTCCGTAGCGCCCGTCGGCGTTCAGGCCCTCCGCCTTCTGGAAGGCGATGAGCGCCGCCTCGGGGGCCGACCCGAAGATCCCATCGACGTTCCCGCCGTAGTAGCAGAGACCCTTCAGGGTGGTCTGCAGCAGGTCCACCGCATCGTTGCTGTCGTTGCCCAGCGCGAGGTTGATGGCACCCATCGTCTGGGGACCGGCGATGCCGTCCACCGGCCGGCCCGCACGCGCCTGGAAGCGCTTGACCGCCGCGGTGGTGCGCGAGCCGTACACCCCATTGACCGGGACGTCGTAGAAGCCCAGGTCGGCGAGATCCTCCTGGACCTCCTTATTGGCCTTCACCACCGGGCTCTCCGCGGGCTTCGCGGTGGTGGCCGCGGCCGTCGTAATGGTGGTCCTCGTGGTCGTCAGCGTCGTCTCGGTGGGCGGCGTGGTGGGGGCCGTGACGGTCACGGTCTCGGTGCCGCCGAAGCTGCAGCCCGCGGCCAGCAGGGTCACCGTCGCCAAGCCCGCACCCGCCGCGACGATTCGGGGGGGTCCTCATCCGGGGTTCACCTCATGGAAGGGAGATTCATCCCGGATGGGATTTCATGTGGCCAACCGGTGCCCTTCCCGGTGTACCCTCCCCGGTCGCCCGGCGGACGCGCCGGAGCCAGAGACGAGATCCCGAATCAGGAGCCCCTGTGAGCGCATCACCGGACCCGTTCAACGCACGCGCGACCCTCTCGGCCGGAGGGAAGGACTACGCGATCTGGCGCCTGGACGCGCTCGGGCAGGACCTCTCGCGCATGCCCTTCGTGGTGAAGATCCTCACCGAGAACGTGCTGCGGAACGCCGGCGGCGAGTTCGTGAGCGAGGACGACGTGCGGGCACTGGCCGCGTGGTCGCCCAATTCGGGCCTGGCCCGCGAGGTTCCGCTGCTGCCGGCGCGCGTGGTGATGCAGGACTTCACCGGCGTGCCGTGCGTGGTGGACCTGGCCGCCATGCGCGACGCCATGCGCGACCTGGGCGCCGACCCCTCGCGAATCAACCCACTGGTGCCCGCCGACCTGGTGATCGACCACTCGGTTCAGGTGGACTTCTTCGGCACCGACCACGCGTTCGAGGACAACGTCGCCAGGGAGTACGAGCGCAACGCCGAGCGCTACGCGCTGCTGCGCTGGGCACAGCAGGCGTTCCAGGACTTCCGGGCCGTGCCGCCCGGCACCGGCATCGTGCACCAGGTGAACCTGGAGTACCTGGCCAGCGTCGTGGCCACCCGCGAGGTGGACGGCGAGGTCCGCGCCTACCCCGACTCGCTGGTGGGTACCGACTCCCACACCACGATGATCAGCGGAATCGGCATCCTGGGCTTCGGCGTGGGCGGCATCGAGGCCGAGGCCAACCTGCTGGGCCAGCCCATCAACCTGCCGTGGCCGGTCGTCGTGGGCGTGAAGCTCACCGGGCAGCTGCAGCCCGGCGCCACCGCCACCGACCTGGTGCTCACCCTCACCGAGATGCTGCGCGCGCACGGCGTGGTGGGCAAGTTCGTGGAGTACTACGGCGACGGCCTCAGCAACATCACCCTGGCCGACCGCGCGACCATTGCCAACATGGGCCCCGAGTACGGCGCCACCACGGGCATCTTCCCGGTGGACGCCGAGGCCCTGCGGTACCTGGAGACCACCGGGCGTGGCGACCTCGTGCCGCTGGTGGAGAGCTACTTCCGCGAGCAGGGGATGTTCCGCGAGGACGGCGACCCCGACCCGCAGTACGACGAGCACCTCTCGCTGGACCTGGGCGACGTGGTGCCGTCGCTGTCCGGCCCGCGGCGCCCGCAGGACCGCGTAGTGCTGCCGCAGGTGGGCAACCGCTTCATGGAGGAGTACCCCGAGGGGATGCACCAGAACGGCGGGGGCCGGCACTACGACACCGTCAAGCTCGACATCGACGGCCAGACGGCCGAGTTCGGCCCCGCGTCGGTGGCCATCGCCGCCATCACCTCCTGCACCAACACGTCCAACCCGTACGTGATGGTGGGCGCCGGACTGGTGGCCAAGCGGGCCGTGGAGAAGGGCCTCACCGTCAACCCGTCGGTCAAGACCTCGTTCGCCCCCGGATCCCAGGTGGTCACCGGATACATAGAGAAGTCGGGCCTCATGCCCTACCTCGATCAGATCCGGTTCATCCTGGTGGGCTACGGCTGCACCACATGCATCGGCAACTCCGGGCCGCTGGATGAGCCGGTGACCAAGGCCATCGAGGACAACGGGATGGTCGTGGCCGCGGTGCTGTCGGGCAACCGCAACTTCGAGGGCCGCGTGAGCCCGCACGTGAAGGCGGCCTTCCTGGCCTCGCCGCCGCTGGTGGTGGCCTTCGCCCTGGCCGGCCGCGTGGACATCGACCTCACCACCGAGCCGATCGGCACGGGGTCGGATGGCCAGCCGGTCATGCTGTCGGACATCTGGCCGTCGGCCGATGAGGTGCGCGAGGTGGTCGAGACCACCATCGACGCCGAGCTGTTCAGGGAGTACTACGCGTCGGTGTTCGACGGCGATGAGCGCTGGCGCGCCATCCCGGTCCCCGCCGGTGACACCTACGCCTGGGACTCCGACAGCACCTACGTGCAGCTGCCGCCGTTCTTCGACGGCCTCACGCCCGAGGCCCCCGGCGTCACCGACATCGACCACGCCCGCGCCCTGGCGGTGCTGGGCGATTCGGTCACCACCGACCACATCTCGCCCGCCGGCGTGATCCCGGCGGGCTCGCCCGCTGGCGAGTACCTCATCTCGAAGGGCGTGGAGCCGCGCGACTTCAACTCGTTCGGGTCGCGACGCGGCAACCACGAGGTGATGATGCGCGGCACCTTCGGCAACATCCGCCTGCGCAACGCGCTGGCGGGTGGCAAGGAGGGCAACTGGACCGAGCACGTCACCACCGGCGACATCATCCCGATCTATGACGCTTCCATGCGGTACCAGGCCGACGGCGTGCCGCTCGTGGTGCTGGCCGGCAAGGAGTACGGCTCCGGCTCCAGCCGTGACTGGGCCGCGAAGGGCACGGCGCTGCTCGGCGTGCGCGCCGTCATCGCGGAGTCGTTCGAGCGCATCCACCGCGGCAACCTCGTCGGCATGGGCGTGCTGCCCCTGCAGTTCCTCGAGGGGCAGAGCGTGGAGAGCCTGGGCCTGTCCGGGCACGAGACGTTCTCCATCCGCGGGCTGGACACCATGGAGCCGCGTGCCGTGCTCACGGTGGAGCTGGGCGATGGCCGGCAGTTCCAGGTGCAGTCGCGCATCGACGGCCCGAACGAGATGAACTACCTGCGGAACGGCGGCATCCTGCCGACGGTTCTCCGGCGCCTCTACCGCGAGAGCGCCGCCTCGGCAGGAGCGTGACCGGGCGGCCACCCCGGTGCCGAACACCGGGGTGGCCGCGGCGGGGCGGGTGGCTACTCGATGCCGTGTGCGGCGGCGTCCACTGCTGTGCGCAGCGGGTCGGCCAGCCCCGGTCGCGCCGCAAGGGTTCCCGGTGCGCCCTCGGGGCCCACGGGGAGGTCCTGCACCGTTCCGCCGGCGGCGGTGACGATCACCGCGCCCGCGGCGACATCCCACGCGTTCACGCCGAACTCGTAGTAGGCGTCAAGGCGCCCGCAGGCCACCCATGCCATGTCAAGCGCCGCCGATCCCCCGCGGCGCACATCGCGCACATGCGGGACCACGCCCATCAGGCGTGCCGCCTGCCGGCGCCGCCTCACGGCGTCGTAGCCGAAGCCGGTCCCGAGGAGGGCCTGGCCGAGATCATCGGACCCCGCGAGCACCAGATCACGCCCGTCCATCTGCGCGGGGCCACCGCGCACGGCACTGAAGGTCTCGCCGCGGAGCGGGTCATGCACCACACCCATCAGGCCACCCTGCTCATCGTGGCAGGCAATGCTGACCGCCCACTGCGGGTATCCCCACAGGTAGTTGGTGGTGCCGTCCAGCGGGTCCACCAGCCACCGGATGCCGGTGCTGCCGGCCACGGCCTCACCCGACTCCTCCGACAGGATGGCGTCGTCGGGCCGCTCCGCGCGGATCATCCCGAGGATCGTCTGGTCGGCCTCGTGGTCGGCGTCGCTCACCAGGTCGGTCGACGTGCTCTTGGCCACCACGCCCTCGGCCGGCCCGCCGAACCGCGCCATCAACTGCCGGCCGGCGATGTGCGCCGCGCGCAGCGCCAGGTCGAGGGCGTGCGCAGCGTCTGCGGTATCGGGACTCACGCGGAGCATCCTACGTGCCGCATTGCGGCGCGCCGCGCTACCCTGCCGCCCGTGACCGAATCCGTGAGCCTCATCTCCCCGCGCGGCTACTGCGCTGGCGTGGACCGCGCCATCGAGACCGTGGAGCGCCTGCTGCGCGAGCGGGGGGCGCCCGTGTACGTGCGTGGCGAGATCGTGCACAACCAGTACGTGGTGAAGACCCTGGCCGGCAAGGGCGCAGTGTTCGTGGAGACCCCCGAGGAGGCACCGGAGGGCAGCGTGATCGTGCTGTCCGCGCACGGCAGCGCCCCGGACATCTACGAGCGCTGCGCTGCGCGGGACCTGGAGGTCATCGACGCCACGTGCCCACTGGTCAGCAAGGTGCACGCCGAGGTGCGGCGCTACGCCGGCAAGGGGGCCACCGTGCTGCTGGTGGGCCATGCCGAGCACGACGAGGTCATCGGCACCCGGGGCGAGGCCCCTGAGCGCGTGATCGTGGTGGAGGATGTTGCCCAGGCGGAGGCCGTGCAGGTACCCGACCCGGACAACGTGGCGCTCACCACCCAGACCACGCTGTCGCTCGACGACACGGCCGAGATCATCGCCGTCCTCAAGCGCCGGTTCCCGGCACTCCAGTCACCCGCCTCCAGCGACATCTGCTACGCAACGCAGAACCGGCAGGATGCCGTAAAGGCCGCCGTGGAGGCCACCGCCGCCGAGCTCTTCCTGGTGGTGGGATCGCAGAACTCCTCCAACTCGCAGCGCCTGGTGGAGGTCGCGCGGGCCGGTGGCGCGGAGAGCCATCTCATCGACGGCGTCGGCGATCTCGACCCCTCGTGGCTCGACCACCACCCCCGTGTCGCGCTCACCGCGGGCGCCTCCGCTCCCGAGGTGCTGGTGCGCGAAGTACTGGATTACCTGGAAACGCGTGGATACTCCCGCACGGGCAACGAGGTCCCAACGGACGAGGGCGTGGTGTTCGCGCTCCCGCCGCAAGTACGCTAGGCACATGCGCCATTCCCCATACCTCGCCGCCCTCGCCCTGGGAGCGGGCGCCTCGCTCGCCTTCGCCGGCACCACGGGTGGCACCTGCGCATCCGGATCCTGCGCCGTCACCCCCGAGGCCGCGGCCTGGGCGCAGGTGGCCACCGGGGTCAAGGGCGACACGATCGCCTACCCGAGGTCCACGCGCGGCGCCGTGCTGCAGCGCATCCGGCTCAGCACCCAGCAGCCCGAGGATGGCGGCGACGCCACGGTGTGCGACGGCCGGCAGGAGGCCACTGCCCGCTACCGGTGGCGCGGGAAGTCGGTGACGTTCCGCAACGTCACCATCGCCGGGGAGGACTGCACCAGCGGCGATCCCCTGCGCTTCCGCTGCACAACCCGCACGATCAGCGGCCTTGGCCGCACGCGCGACTGCACCAGCGCCAAATGGCGCATCATCACGTGGGGCCGCTACGTGCCCCGCGTCGGCGGCCAGTACGAGCTGAGCGGCCCCAGGGCGTTCCCGCTCATCGCGGTCGCGCGCTCGGTCCGCTAGTCGCGGAGCAGCAGGGGGCCGTCCACCGCCAGGTCGGCCGGCACCTGCCCCACCAGGTCATGCGCGTCCTGCGCGAAGCGCGGATCGATCTCGATCGCGTGGACGCTCACGCCCGCGGCGTCCCTCGGCACGGAGACCCCCGAGGCCTCCAGCCACCGTGCCGCCCGGTCCACCATCGCGGCACGGCACGTGGCCGGTGAGTCGGGGGCCTCGGCGTTCTTGACCGGGGCGAACCGCTCGGCACGCGCAACCTCGAGGGTTGCGATGCGGGAGGCAAGCGGCAGCGCATCGAACATGAAGGCCTCGAACTTGACCGCGTTCGGCGCATCCGGGTGGGGATCGTCCACCGTGGACACCTGCTTGTCGGCCCGGTGGAATGGCAGGGGCGCCTCGCCCGTCGCCAGTCGCGTGGCGAATGCGCGGTCGAGGCAGTGCACGCCGGTGTTGCCGGCCCAGTACATCAGCCGGCCGAGGTCGTCGCGCGCGGCCCCGAGATCCGCCGGCAGGTCGCTGTACTCCACGAGGCCGGCGCGCCCATCCACGGTGGCCATCACACCCATGCGCTCATCCGGGGACTCCTTGGCCACCACCATCGTGGACATCTCCGCCCGGGCCAGCAGGTGCGCGCCGATCATCTCCGGATCGGCGGGCCGCATCAGCGGGTTGTCCACCTGGAAGGTCATGAGCACGTCGATGCCGCGTTCCTCCAGGTCGCCCAGGATGGCGGCGTGGCCCATCGCGCGGAAGAGCCCGCCGTGGCCGTCCGGCGAGAGCGCCAGGCGATCCGGCGCGGCGCGCAGGATGTCCCCGCTCACCGGGTCCACGGCCGGCAGCATGCCCTGCACGAACGTGGTGACCGTGTCCGGGGGCAGGCCGAACATCAGGTGCTCGTCCAGGAAGGCCCGTGTCGCGGCGTCGTTGACGTCGGACGTCATGAGGTACCACGGCAGGTCGCACCCGTAGCGTCGTCGGGTGGCCGCCACGCCCGCGGCGTGGATGGCGAACAGCGACGCGTTGCTCACCGGGCCGATCGGGAACATCCCCTTCGGGTGGTCGAACCCGAGGCGGGTGCCCTGGCCGCCCGCCAGCAGCACCACGGCCACCCGACCGTCACGAAGCGCCTGCTCTCCCGCCTCGACGGCCATGCGGCGCCGCGCATGCGACGCGTCGTCACCGGGCAGCCGATCCACGTCGGCGGGGCCGAGGTGGGGTGCGTGCGCGCCGCCCAGGCCGCGCACCAGTTCCCCCACGAGGCGCTGCACCAGCGCCAGGTCGAGTGACGCCACCTGCAGCGACAGGGCGTCGCGGTCCGCCTGCAGCAGGGCGCGCATGGAGGCCGCCAGGCGCTCCTGCCCGACGGCCTCCAGCTCGGCGATGACCTGCTCGCTCACGCCGGCGTGAGGCAGACCTTGATCACGCCTGTCTCGCGTGACTGCATCTTGCGGTATCCGTCCGGTGCGTCCTCCAGCGACAACTCGGTGGTGAGCACCGGGGAGGGGTCGAGTCGGCCGGCCCTCACGGCGTCGAGCAGCTCCGGGAAGTACGCCGGGCCCGGCACCAGGCCCCCCGTCACCGTGATGTTGCGCAGGAACTGGTCGAACCAGTTGATCTCGGGAACGTTCTGCATGAAGTGGTCCATCCCGAGGCATGCGATCGCGCCCCCCGCGCGCACGGTGGCGTGCGCCGCCGCCATCGACGACTTGCCGCTGATGCTGTCCACCACCACGTGCGCACCCTCGCCGCCGGTCATCTCCAGCACCTGCTCGCGGATCTCGTCGGTGTCACGCGAGGTCACCACGCCGGTGGCGCCCAACTGCCGCGCCACGTCGAGGCGGTCCTCGTGGTGGCCCAGGCAGATCACGTGCGATGCGTCGAGGGCCCTGGCCCCGTGCACCGCACACAGCCCCACTGCTCCGTCTCCGATCACCACCACGTTGTAGCCGGGCTTCATGCCGGCCGACCTGAGCCCGTGCCAGCCGGTGGACATCACGTCCACCAGCGGCAGCATGGTCTTCTGGCGGTCCATCCCCGCGAGTTCCTCGGGCATGGGGATGAGGGTCGTCGCGGCGAGAGGCACGCGCACGTACTCGGACTGCCCGCCCTGCACGAGTCCGTCGTGCTGCCAGGTTCGGGGCGCCCACCCGAACAGCGACCATGAATTGCACGACGAGTGCAGGTGCTCATGGCACATCGGGCATGTGCCGTCCAGCACGCTGCACGAGGCCAGCACGCGATCGCCGGGTCGCAGGTTGGTCACCTCGGCGCCGACCTCCTCGACGGTGCCGATGAACTCGTGACCCAGGCGTGACCCCGGCTCGAACCCGAAGGCCGTGCCGGCGTTGAGGATGTGCAGGTCGGACCCGCAGATCCCGGCCATCGTCACCTTCACGATCGCATCGGTGGGCTTCTCGATGGCCGCGTCGGGCACGTCGTCCACCCGGACGTCCTGGTCGCCGTGGAATGTGAGGCCGCGCATGGGTGTTCTCCCCGGGTCGGGATGGGATCTGCGCCTAGTATCGCCCACGATGCCGGAAACCACACGCGTCTGCTTCGTCTGCCTCGGCAACATCTGCCGCAGCCCCACCGCTGAGGCCATCATGGCCCACCGCCTGGGCTTCGAGGACCTCGGCGTCCACGTGGAGGTGGAGAGTGCCGGCACGGGTGACTGGCACGTGGGCCACCCGCCCGACGAGCGCGCACGCGATGAGGCCGCCCGTCGCGGGGTGCCGATGGCGGGAACGGCGCGCCAGTTCACCGCCGATGACTTCGCGCGGTTCGACATCGTGCTGGCGATGGACACCGCGAACAGGGAGGCACTGCGGGCGATCGCCCCGGACCCTGCCGCAGCGGACAAGGTGCACCTGCTCCGGGAATTCGACCCGGCGGCCAACGACGAGCTGGACGTCCCCGATCCGTACTTCGGCGGCAGCCAGGGCTTCACGGACGTCTTCGACCTGGTCGACCGCTCCATCACCGGCCTCATCGCGCATATCGGGAGCACCCAGGCCGGGGAATGACCCCGCCGGACCCCCACCAGATCGCCCAGGTCGCGGGGTCGTCGGTCATCACCACCCGCCCGGTGCCGGGCGGCGACGTCTGCCAGGCGCTCCGCATCGACCTGCTCGACACCCGATCGCTGTTCGTGAAGCACCGGTCCGGAGCACCCCCGGGAATGTTCCGCTCCGAGGCCGCCGGCCTGTGCTGGCTGGGATCGGCCGGGGCACTGCGGGTCCCGGATGTGGTGGCCGTGGATGACGACTGGCTCGCCCTCGAGTGGATCGACCGGGGGGTGGCCGGAACCGCAACGGACGAGGCGCTTGGCCGCGGCCTCGCGCGGCTGCACCGCGCAGGGGCCCCCGGCTTCGGCGCCGATCATCCGGGGTTCATCGGCCCCCTTGCCGTGCCCAACGCCCCGCGCGATACCTGGCCCGAGTTCCTGGCCGAATGCCGGCTGGTCCCCCTCGCGTACGCCGCGGGCCTCGACTCCGGCTCACGCCGGATGCTCGACCGTGTGCTCGCGCGGCTGCCCGACCTGGTGGGCCCCGTCGAACCGCCCGCCCGGCTTCATGGGGACCTGTGGGCGGGCAACTGCATGACTGACCAGGGCGGCGCCCCGGTGCTGGTGGACCCTGCGGCGGTGGGTGGCCACCGCGAGGTGGACCTCGCGATGATGCTGCTCTTCGGCGGATTCCCGGAGCGTGTGTTCGCGGCGTACCACGAGGAGTACCCGCTGCAGCCGGGATGGCGCGAGCGTGTGGGCCTGAACCAGCTGATCCCCCTGCTCGTGCACGCCGCCCTGTTCGGGGGCGCATACCACGGATCCGTCCGGCGGCTGCTGGACGACCTCGCGTGACGGGCTAGAGCAGGCCGCTCCGCTCCAGGGCGTCGGCCGGGTCCATCACGATACCCACGAAGAACGGCCCGAACTCGCCGAAGCGCGCCGACACCTCGTCGAAGCGCATCTCGTAGACGATCTCCTTGAGGGCGGCGAGGTCATCGCTGAACAGCGTGACCCCCCACTCCCAGTCGTCCAACCCCGTGGAACCGGTGATGAGCTGGGTGACGCGCCCCGCGTACTTCCGGCCCAGGGTGCCGTGGCCCATCATCAGCGCCTTGCGATCCCCGAACGACAGCGCGTACCAGTTGTCGTCGCCCGCCCGACGCTTGCTCATGGGGTAGAAGCACAGCAGCCGCCGCACGGGCAGGTCTGGGTGCACCCGCATCTCCCGGTAGTGCGCGATGCGCTCGCGCCACTCGGCCACCTTGGCCTCGATGTCGTCCTCGCCGAGCGCGGCCAGCCGTGCCCGCTCGTCATCCTCGGTGGCGCGGTACTCGCTCTCCTCGGTGATGGAGAGGTACGAGTACACCACCTCCACCGGACCCGCCGTCACGCCCTTCACCGCGACGTCCAGGTGGTTCAGGTCTGGTGCCACCAGCATCACGCCGAGGTCGGCACGGCCATTCAGCACCGAGAAGGCGCGCACCTGATTGCGCGGATCGGCCTCGGTGAACGCGCGGAGGGCGGCCTGGAATCCCGCCCCCGATCCGTCGTCGGGCCGGGCGCGAAGGATGAGATGGGCGACTCCCCATCCGCTGCTCGGGGTGATGGGCTCACTCGCGATGCTCACGGCGCGTCACCGTAGCGGAGCGCGGCCGGGTAGCGTGCACCCATGGGCGATCCGGACTCCTTCGACCCGGGCGGCGCGTTCCGCGCCGAGGTGCGGGACTCGCAGTTGCTCGACCCCATGCCCGGCCTGTCGGCACTGGCGAAATCGCTCGGCGTGCCGGTGGAGCAGGTCGTGCACCATGCCCTGGTGCGCTGGTCGGCAGCGGGGTCGGATGCCCTGCTGGCATCACCACCTGATCTGCTGGTGGCACTGCGCGACGCCGCGGATGCCGGCGACGCAGCCCGCGTGCGCGGCATCGTCGACGCCCTGCTCGCAGGCTGGGATTCCCCAGGGGGCGGACGTCCCTAGCGCGTGATGCGCCGGATGGTCGACCCGGCGACCACGTACACGTTGCCCGCGCGGTCCTCCCCGAATGACGTCACGCCCTTCACGGCGCCCAGGTCACGCGTGATCTCGGTGGGCGCACCCGGCGCCGCGGCGTCGATGGTCCACGATCGGCCCGTGCACCAGTCGGCGTAGATGTAGCGGCCGGCGAGCGCCGGGATGGCGCGCCCGCGGTACACGTAGCCCCCCGTAATCGAGCAGCCCTCGTCGTGCGTGTACTCGGCCACGGGCGCGGTCTCGCGCGCGGTGCGCGCGCCGCCCTCGAAGTCGGCCGTGCCCTCGCGACGGTTCCACCCGAAGTCCAGCCCCGACTGCCCGGCGCGGGCCACGTCCACCTCCTCGCGCGCGTTCTGGCCCACGTCACCGATCCACAGGTCCCCGGTGGACCGGTCGAACGACATGCGCCAGGGGTTGCGCAGCCCCAGCAGCCAGATCTCCGGCCGTGCCCCGGACTGGCCGGCGAAGGGATTGCCCGGGGGAATGGCGTAGCCGCGGCCCCCGGAGCGCCGGGATGGATTGATGCGGAGCACCTTGCCGAGCAGGCTCCGGGTGCTGGCCGCATACCCGCGCGGATCACCTGCGCTGCCTCCATCGCCAAGCGCCACGTACAGCATGCGGTCCGGCCCGAACGCTAGCGCACCGCCGTTGTGGTTCGCGAACGGCTGCCGCTGCGACAGCACCGTGCGCGCGGTGCGCGTAGACACCCGGCGCGCCCCGCGCCGGGTGCGGAACTCGACCACACGCGTGGTGCCAGCGCGATCGGTGTAGTTCACGTAGAAGCGCCCGGAGCGCGCGAAGTCGGGCCGGAAGGCGATGCCCAGCAGGCCCTGCTCCAGGCCCCGAGTGCCCACGCGCCCGCGGATGTCGAGCCAAGGCGCGCCCGGGCGCCCGCGCACGATGGGCCGCACCACCCCGCGTCGCTCCACCACCAGCAGCCGGGACTCACCGGGAGCCTGCACCACCCCAACCGGCGAGTCGAATCCGCGGCCGACGGTGCGCTGGCCCAGCGCCGAGGCCGTCGCCGTTGCCCCGAGCGCGCACGACGCAGCGATGGCGATGGCGGCGGACAGTCTCATGCTGCCACCGTATCGCGCTGCGTGTGCACCGCCGGGGATCCGGGGTCCTAGTTGACCTCGGCGGGCTCGATGACCGGCTGCACCACGCGGCTGACGGTCACCGGCAGCAGCCGGACGAATGCGTTGAGCTCGGGTACCGACGCGCCGCCCTTGATGCCCCCGACCAGGCGGAGGAGCACAGCGACCTCGCGTGGACCGAGATCGGGAAGCACCGGTTCGAGCGCTTCGACGAGCTTGCCGCGCATGGCGGGATCGATCTCGGCGAGGGCAGATTCCAAATCGGGCGGGAGCGCGTCTGACATGCCGCGCATTCTAGCCCACCCAGAGCCCGTCACCGGGGGCCGGGTGCGCCCGCGACTCCCCGCGGATCAGCGCCGGATGATCACCGGGGTGCCGCTGCGCACGAGGCGGTTCAGGCGCCGGATGTCGGCGTTCCGCATGCGGATGCATCCATGGCTCACGCGCTGCCCGATCAGCTGGGGCTGGCTGGTGCCGTGGATCGCCACGCGACCGTTGCCGCCGGCGTACTCGTTAAGCGTCTCGGAGAAGCCCGTTATGGGCATCACGATGGGGCCGAGGAAGGCCTTCGGGTCGCCCGTGGGGATGACCTCGGCGATGGCGAACCGGCCGGTGGGCGTGGGGTTCTCGGGCGTGCCCACGGCAACGCGGAACGTCCGGATGCGCTTCCCCTTGCGGAACAACTTGAGCGTGCGATCCGACAGGTCCACATCAATGCGCAGGTCGATCGGCCGGAACACCATGTCGGAGGCACGGATCCAGCCCGTTCTGCCATTGGGCCGCACCGGCAGGAGCACCTTCACCCAGCGCACTCCCGCGACCACCTTCACGCCGCGCACCTGCAGCCACACGGGCCCCGCCCCGAGGGGCGCGATGGGCTGGACGAGGCGAAGCGGCTTGCCGCCCGGCGTGGGGTACATGCGCGCCGTGGCCACTACCAGCAGGCGGCCGGCCCAGGACCGTCGCGGATTGGGCGGGGCGATCGGCGACTTCGGGGCGACGGGCGGCTGATCGGTGGCAGGAGGGGCGGCCGGGTCCTGCGCCATGGCCGGGGCGAACCCCGCTGCCAGGGCGCCGATGGCGGCGCTTGTCACGACGAATCGACGCACGCCAGACACGGTAGCCGAGCGCCCCGCGCACCTCCTGCTGCCCGGTTCGGCCCCGCCATGCGATCATGCGGACATGCATCCCGCCGCCAGCGGCACCCTCCTCCCCGCCGCGACGGGCTTCTTCGCCTCCATCGGCGACTGGGCCGCGGAGTACGGCTACATCACGATCTTCCTCGTGGTGGCGGGCGACGGCATCATCCCGATCCTCCCGGGCGAGACGTCCATCATCGCGGGCGCGGTGTTCGCCGCGCAGGGGGACCTGACGCTGTGGGCGGTCATCGCCGTGGGGGCCATCGGCGCGGTGGTGGGTGATTCCATCGCCTACTGGGTGGGACGCGCGGGTGGCCCGTGGATACGTCGCACGCTCACGCGCATGGCCGGGGAGCACCGCACCCGGGCGGCCGAGGGCATGGTGCGCCGCCAGGGTCCCGCGCTGGTGTTCACGGGGCGTTTCCTGCCGGGCATCCGCATCGGCATCAACATCGCCTGCGGCGCGGGCCAGATGTCCTACCGGCGGTTCCTCCTGTTCGATTCCCTCGGGGCGGTGCTCTGGTCCACCCAGGCGGCGCTGATCGGCTACTTCGCCGGGCGGGCGTTCGCCGATCAGGTGTGGGTGGCGCTGGCCGTGGCGATCGCGGTCGGCATCGCCGTGGGATTCGTGGTGATTCTCCGCGAGCGGCGCATGGTGGCCCGCCAGGCCGAACTCGATGCCGAGGAGGCCCGGGCCGAGGCCATCGCGCAGGGCGAACCACTTGCGCCTGCGGGCGGTAGCCTCCCCGATGAGCCCGCGAGCAGGGAGGCCTGATGACCCGCCGCACGCGCACCGCGCTTGCCGTGATGACCGCGGTCCTCGCCGTGCCGGTGGCACCTGCCCTGGCCGGCAGAGGCGTGACGTCCACCGCACTGCTCACGAGGGCGCGATGAGCGCCGGCCGCCGGCTCGACACCGACGGGCGATCCCTGGCGGCGCGTATGCCGGATATCGTTGCGGCGGAGCAGGCCGTGCTGGTGATCGGCCGACCGGTGTGCCCGGCGTGTCAGGTGACCGGCGCCGGTTTGGATGCCATCACGCAAGCGCGGCCGGACGTGGTGGTGGCCTTCGTGGAGATGTGGGGCCCCGAGGACTGGCGTGCGCGGCATGAGCCGGGGTGGCCCGACGGCGTGAGCGTGAGCCCCTCGGCGGTGCCCGCCCTGGCACTCATGCGCCGGGGCGAGGTGGTGGCCACCCGGTTCGGCGCCGTGCCCGCGCACGACCTGGACGGCTGGATGTCCGAGCACTTCGGCCCCGCGGAGTAGCCCGTGCCGGAGGGCGTCACGGCGGCCGAGCAGGAGGTGCTCGACCGGACCGCGGCGCGGCGCGCACAGCATTCCGCCGTGAAGGGGCGCTGAGCGCACCGACCATATGGGTGCTGGGGGATCAGTTGGATCCCTCGGGCCCGGCATTCCGGGGGCACCGCGCGGGCGGGGCCCGGGTCCTCATGGTCGAAAGCGACCACGCCCTCCGGCGCCTGCCGTTCAACCGCGAGCGGCGCGTGCTGGTGATCGGCGCAATGCGGCGGCTGGCTGATGATCTGCGAGCAGCCGGCTGGGACGTGGACCTGCGCCGGGCGCCCACCCTCGCGGATGGCGTGCACGGGCACGCACGCGAGTTCCGGCCTGACCGCGTGGTGGTGGCGCACCCCACCTCGCGCAGCGGCCTGGCGCTGGTGCGACGCCTGGGCGACGAACTGTCGGTACCGGTGGAGATGCGCGACCCCGTGGGGTTCATCACGCGACCCGGGGAACTGACCGACATCCTGGGACGGCGCCAGCCGCGCATGGACACCTTCTACCGCGAGATGCGGCGCCGCCTCGACCTGCTCATGGCACCCGACGGCACCCCCGTGGGCGGGGCCTGGAGCATGGACCGCGAGAACCGGCAGCGCCCCCCGCGCACCCGTGACCTGGGCGTGCCCCCACCCTGGCTGCCCCGCCCGGATGACCCCCTCGACGCCGCCCTGCGACAGGAGTTCGCGGGCCTCCCCGAGACCGGCGCGGGTGGCGAGCGCGTGATGGCCGCATCGCGGGCGGAGGCCGAGGCCGCGCTGGACCGGTTCATCGAGCACCGCCTGGCCACCTTCGGGCCGTACCAGGACGCGATGATGGACGACGACTGGGCCATGTCGCATGCGTTCCTCTCCGGACCCCTCAACCTGGGGATCCTGTCGCCCGAGCGGGTGGCGCGCCGCGTGGCCGATGCCCTGGGCGACGCTGCACCCCTGGCATCGGTGGAGGGATTCGTGCGCCAGGTGATCGGCTGGCGCGAGTACGTGTGGGGCTGGTACTGGATGCGCACGTGGCGGGGTGCGAACGGCCTGGGCGCAGACGGCCCCGTACCCGCCGCGCTGCACGGATCGCCCACCCGCATGCGGTGCGTGGACGCCACGATGCAGGGCATCCACGCGCGGGGCTACTCGCACCATATCCAGCGGCTGATGGTGCTGGGCACGCTCATGTTGCTGCGCGGCACCCAGCCCTGGCGGGCACTGCAGTGGTTTCAGGCGTCCCATGTGGACGCATCGGCCTGGGTGATGGCGCCGAACGTCATCGGCATGGCGCTGTACGCCGACGGCGGGCGAATGATGACCAAGCCGTACGCGGCCAGCGGTGCCTACATCCGGCGCATGAGCAATTACTGCGCGGCGTGCCCGTATGACCACGGCGCGGCGACCGGCCCCACCGCATGCCCCTTCACGACCCTCTACTGGGACTTCCTGGACCGCCACCGCGCGGACCTCGGGCAGAATCCCCGCATGTCACTCTCCATGCGCAACCTGGACCGTCGCGACGACCTGCCCGCCATCCGGGCGCAGGCCCGCGACTGCACGGCCCTCCTTGACGGGGGAGGCGCGTAATGCCCGAGGAGATCCGCCGGCGCGGGCGCATCACCACGCGCGGGCCCGGAGCCGAGCGGGTGCGCGACGCCGACCTGTCCCTCCTCGGCGGTCCGGAGCCCGACTTCGTCTCCACCGACCCGTGGCGGGCGCTCCGGATCCTCGGCGAGTTCGTCGAGGGATTCGACCTGCTGGCCCGCGTGGGGCCCGCGGTATCGGTGTTCGGGTCGGCCCGCACCGCGCCCGACGACCCCGATTACGCAGCCGCCGTGGAGATCGGTCGGCTGCTGGCGCGTGAGGGACGCGCGGTGATCACCGGTGGGGGCCCGGGCCTGATGGAAGCCGCCAACAAGGGGGCCGCCGAGGCCGGGGGGCTCTCGGTCGGACTGAACATCGAGCTTCCCCACTAACAGGGCCGGAACCCGTACGTGAACCTGGGCGTGGACTTCCGGTACTTCTTCGTGCGCAAGACGATGTTCGTGAAGTACTCCGAGGCGTTCATCGTGATGCCGGGCGGGTTCGGCACGCTGGATGAGTTGTTCGAGGCGCTGGTGCTCATCCAGACGGGGAAGGTGCGCGACTTCCCGCTGGTGCTGTACCGCAGCGCACACTGGCAGGGGCTCCTCGACTGGCTGCGCTCCACGACGCTGGCCGAGGGCTGGGTGGATGCCGCCGACCTCGATCGCATCCGCGTGGCCGACACGCCGGAGGAGGTGGTGCTCCACGCCTGCGGGGGCGACACCTCTCCGCACGGGTAGCCCATTCCCATTCCGGCGGTGCGTTGCGGGCGCGCACTGCCCGGCAGACAATCGCCGGAATGGACCATCCGGCCGCACGTGACACCGATCTCCTCCCCGTATCCGCTGCGGCGCGCCTGCTCGGCGTGAGCGTGTCGTCCCTGCGCGCATGGGCCGCCGCGGGGCGCGTGCCCCATGAGCGCACACCGGGCGGGCACCGGCGATTCGACCGCGCGGTGCTGCGCGAATGGATGGAGGCGCGCGGAGCACGCGTGCCCGAGCACGATCCATCCCATCCCCTGCACCTCGTGCCGGGGCGAATCACCCCCCGGCCACGCGCCGCCGCCGCCATCGATCGGGCCGCTCCGCGCATCGCGGATGAGGCCACGGCGCTCGTCGCCGACGGCCGTCCCCGCTCGCGACGCATGTCGACCGCGCTCCGCGCACGACTCCTGGAGCAGGCCGTGGCGCTGGCCCGCGCACTCGCGACGGGTGACCTGGCCCCGTGCATCCGCGAGGCCGAGTGGCGGGCCTTCCGCGACGGCGCCGCGGACGTGCCCGCCACTCGGCCCATGGGCGAGGCCCGCGCACTGGCCCGGGCGGCGGAGCGCGCGGCCGCAGCCGCGGGGCTGGAGGGCGACGACCTGGCGACATGCTGCGAGGCCCTCGATCGGCTCACGGCGCATGCCGCAGCGGGACTGGCCGCAGGTCGGCGGTCGC
>Ga0181577_10001736_pt1 | contig 17379 bp, 17 predicted proteins | sample 101ome_21_FD_132468 | JGI IMG/M metagenome (GOLD analysis project Ga0181577, IMG submission 132468) | Coastal salt marsh microbial communities from the Groves Creek Marsh, Skidaway Island, Georgia - 101413BT metaG (megahit assembly) | ecosystem: Environmental > Aquatic > Marine > Intertidal...
ATTTCGCTTAGGCACTACCGTTAAAGCTCAGGGTTGCGCTCTACTCCTGGGAGCGCGGAGTTTGGCGGGGACCAAGGATTGGCGGTGCTCTCCCAACAGTTCATGGCCACCTCCAGCCAAGTAGAGTCATCCATGGTGCCCGCTTTAATAAATACGTTGCCCGGAATCTCGTCGACAAAAGTGAACATTTGGCTGCCACAATTGGGACAAAAGCCGCGGTTTACGTGAGAACCGTCGCTGCCGATGTTGCTGTAGCGCTTGTATTCGCCGGTGATGGTGACTGCTGACTCGGGAAATAACACCACCGTGGCCTTACCTGATCCGGTGACCCGCTGACAGTCACGGCAATGACAATGTACCGATGCCCCGGCTGCTTGCTCGTCATAATCGTAGCTGATATCGCCGCAGAGGCAGGATCCGTGCGCCATGGTGTTCTCCTTAGGTGATTATTGTCATCTGAGACGTTGCGGGCAAAAAAAACGGCTCATTCGAGCCGTTTTTATAGAGGGTTTTGAGATGAGACTCAATCCCAGCTGAGTGCTCCACCTGTTTGATATTCGATAACACGGGTCTCGAAGAAGTTTTTCTCCTTGCGAAGATCCATGATCTCAGACATCCAGGGGAATGGGTTCTGAGCGCCCGGGAACTGCTCAGGCAAGCCCAGCTGCGTCAGCCGTCGGTTTGCGATGAAGTGTAAATACTCTTCCATCATTGAAGAGTTCATGCCCAACACGCCGCGCGGCATGGTGTCGCGCGCGTAGGCAATCTCAATCTCAGTGCCTTCCAAAATCATTTGGATGGCTTCTTGCTTAAACTCTGCGGTCCACAAATGTGGATTTTCAAGTTTAATTTGGTTAATGACATCGATACCAAAATTCAGGTGCATCGATTCATCGCGCAAGATGTATTGGAACTGCTCGGCAACGCCGGTCATTTTATTGCGGCGACCCATAGACAGGATTTGGGTGAAGCCACAGTAGAAAAAGATGCCTTCGGTGACGCAGTAAAAACCGATCAAGTTACGCAGTAGCGCCTGATCGGCCTCTACTGTACCGGTGTTAAAGCTGGGATCTGCCAGATGCTGGGTGTGACTCAGGCTCCACGTGGCCTTTTTGGCAACCGAGGGAATCTCGCGGTACATGTTGAAGACTTCACCTTCGTCCATGCCCAACGATTCAATGCAGTATTGATAGGCATGGGTATGAATGGCCTCTTCAAACGCCTGTCTTAGCAGATACTGGCGCGCTTCAGGGTTGGTGATCAGTCTGTAAATCCCCAAAACCAAGTTATTGGCGACCAGTGAGTCGGCGGTGGAAAAGTAGCCCAGGGAGCGCATAACGATGCGACGCTCGTCGTCGCTCAGACCGTCAGCGCTTTTCCAAGTGGCTACGTCTGCCGTCATGTTGATCTCTTGAGGCATCCAGTGATTGGCGCAACCATCAATATATTTCTGCCAGGCCCAGTCATACTTGAAGGGCACCAACTGATTGAGGTCGGCGCGGCAATTGATCATAGCTTTTTCGTCGACGGTGACGCGTGAGGCGCCCATCTCAAGCTCTTCTAAACCCGCCGCCACATCCATGTTGGCCACGGCCTCGGCAGCGGCTGCTACGGCGGCGGCATCAACCACTTCGGCTTGGCTTGTGTTGTCCGCTATTGGCGCTTCAGATACTGCCGATGCGGTAACAGCTTCTTCAGCTTTGACAGTTTCCAGTGCTGCTTCTAAGACCGCAGGTTCGGCGGGGGCTGCTGCAGTGGCGCTCTCGTCATTGTTGTAGTCTTCCCAATTTAGCATGCGTTTTCCTCGTCTTTTGCTGGGTTGGGTTTATTGGCAGGCTTCGCAGTCAGGGTCATCGAGCGAACACGCCTTGGGAACGGGCGCGGGCGCAGGAGCCCCAGACGAAACAGCGTTCAACTTCCCGGTTTCCACGGTTGATTTCTCAGTGCCGGTGGCTGCCAGGGAGCGCAGGTAATAGGTGGTCTTTAAACCGCTGAACCACGCCATGCGGTAGGTAATATCAAGCTTTTTACCACTGGCGTTATTGATATACAGATTGAGCGATTGTGCTTGGTCGATCCATTTCTGACGTCGACTGGCACAGTCCACAAGCCAGCGTGGCTCCACTTCAAATGCTGTAGCGTACTTGGCTTTGAGATCAGCGGGTACGCGATCAATGGCCTGCACTGAACCGTCATAGTATTTGAGGTCGTTGACCATCACCTTGTCCCATAAGCCGCGGGCTTTCAGGTCGCGGATGAGATAAGGGTTCACCACAGTGAATTCGCCTGAGAGATTCGATTTCACGTACAGGTTCTGATAGGTGGGTTCGATCGACTGGGATACGCCAGTGATGTTGGCAATCGTGGCGGTGGGTGCAATGGCCATGACGTTCGAATTGCGCATACCCTGCTGGGCAACACGTGCCTTGAGGTCCGCCCAATCCAGGGTCTGCTCTTGGTTAACCTCAATGTAGTCTTTGCCCCGGTGCTCGATCAGAATGTTGAGCGAATCAATGGGGAAGATGCCTTGGCTCCAGAGCGAGCCCTGATAACTGGAGTAGGTGCCGCGCTCGGCTGCCAGACCACTTGAAGCCTCGATGGCGTAATACGAAACCGCTTCCATTGACCGATCGGCAAAGGCCACGGCGTCATCAGAAGCATAGGCCGAATCAATTTTGTACAGCGCGTCTTGGAAGCCCATGATGCCCAAGCCAATGGGACGGTGGCGCATATTCGATTGCTCGGCCTGTGGGACCGAGTAGTAATTGATGTCGATCACGTTATCGAGCATGCGGATCGCCGTGTTAACCGTCTTGCGCAGTTTCTCCAGGTTAAGTTCACCGTTCTCAATGTGCTGTGGCAGGTTAACCGAGCCCAAGTTGCATACAGCAATCTCATCGGCGCTGGTGTTAAGTCTGATTTCAGTACACAGATTAGAGGAGTGCACGACCCCGGCGTGTTGCTGGGGTGAGCGCAGATTGCAGGGATCTTTGAAGGTCATCCAGGGGTGCCCGGTTTCAAAAATCATGCCCAACATCTTACGCCACAATGCTTGCGCTTTAAGGGTTTTGTGATTCTTGATGGCGCCTGCGGCGGCTTGCGCTTCGTAGTGCTGATAGCGTTCTTCAAAGGCTTTGCCGTACAGGTCGTGCAGGTCGGGTACATCGTTGGGTGAGAACAGGGTCCAGTCACCGTCGTCGAATACCCGCTTCATGAATAAGTCCGGAATCCAATTCGCGGTATTCATATCGTGAGTTCGGCGACGGTCATCACCGGTGTTCTTGCGCAAATCGAGGAATTCCTCGATGTCCATGTGCCACGTTTCCAGGTAGGCACAGACCGCGCCCTTGCGCTTTCCGCCCTGGTTTACGGCTACGGCCGTGTCGTTGACCACTTTCAGGAAGGGCACAATACCCTGGCTCTTGCCGTTGGTACCCTTAATGTAGGCTCCCATAGAGCGGACCGGCGTCCAGTCATTACCCAGGCCTCCGGCAAATTTTGACAGCATGGCGTTGTCTTGAATGGCGCCATAGATGCCGAACAGGTCGTCGGGCACGGTGGTGAGATAACACGAGGACAGCTGCGAGCGCAGGGTGCCTGAGTTAAACAGTGTTGGCGTGGAGCTCATGTAGTCGAAGGACGACAGCAACTGATAGAACTCAATGGCTCGGGCATTGCGATCGTCTTCTCTAATGGACAGACCCATTGCGACACGCATAAAAAAGACTTGCGGCAGTTCGAAGCGGGTTTCGTCGCTATGGATGAAATAGCGGTCATAAAGTGTCTGCAGGCCCAAATAGGTGAACTGTAGATCTCGCTCGGGCAACAGCGCCGCGCCGAGGCGGGCCAGATCAAACTCTAGTAGTTCAGGCGACAACAGCTCTAGTTCCACACCGCGATTAATAAAGGCATCGAGTGCCTGGCTGTAGAGGGTGGACATTTCTTGCTGGGTGGCTGTCTCCGCAACACCCATAAAATTAAGGCCTTCAGCTCGGAGTTCGTCTAGCAGCAGGCGCGCGGCAGCAAAACTGTAGTTGGGCTCTTGTTCAATCAGGGTACGTGCAGTGATAACCAGTGCTGTACTCACCTCTTTAGCGCTAACGCCGTCGTACAGGTTACGCAAGGCTTCATCGATAATCGCTGTTTCGCTCACGTCTTCTAAACCTGCACAGGCTTCTGCAACGACGGTGCGAATGCGTTCAATGTCCAAGGCAGCCAGCTGACCGTCGGCACCGCGGACATTAATGGCGCTGGCCACAGCTTGCGTCTCGGGGGAGAGTGCGGCTTTCGCGGCGCGGTCGCGGGCACGCTCCTCACGGTAAATCACATAGTCGCGCGCGATTTTGTGCTCACCGGCGCGCATGAGAGCCAGTTCTACCTGATCTTGAATGTCTTCTATATGAATGGTGCCGCCTGAGGGCATGCGTCGCTTAAACGTTCCCATGACCTGTTCGGTCAGTTTGGCGACCGTCTCATGAATGCGTGAGCTAGCGGCGGCAGTGCCGCCCTCGACGGCTAAGAAAGCCTTGGTGATGGCGACAGAAATCTTGCCATCGTCAAATTGCACCACGGTGCCGTTGCGCTTAATGACGCGCAGTTGGCCGGGGGTGGTGGCGGTAAGTTGAGTGGGATTTGCCGATTCGGGGATGGTGTTTGGGGTATTGCTTGCGGGTTGGGGGGTCTCAACGCCTGGTTGCATAGTCTCTGCGCCTCTTGCCAAGTACTTCTATGACACTTTTCATTGTTTTTTGCGCGTTGTGCTCTGTTTGTTGAGCCGAACGCTTATTTTGGGCAGAAAACCCCATATATGGGGGTTTGATTACCGCCAGACCCCAAGATAGGCGGGTTGGGAGACGAATGCAAGCAGATGTTTCGGGGGGTAAGTTGTGGAAATTCTGTTTAAATGAGTTGGTGTGAGCACTCGCTAACCTGCAGGACATTGAATATCGCCCCTGTGGATGAAATTTTGGCCGTGGATAAGCCCGCCTCTGGATTTTGTTATTTCTGAGGATGATTTTCGGGTTGTGTTCTGGGGCGCTCAGCTCATGCCTGTGGGCCACGAGGATGAACGGCTTGTAGGGAGTGTGTAAATCGGGCGTTAACGCCTCGCCCGTGACTGTTTTACCCGCGGTCATGCCATGGGTGAAAAGGGGCGATTAGCCGTTTAGGAGGAATTCCATCAGCGCCTTTTGCGCGTGTAGGCGGTTTTCGGCCTCATCCCAGATCACGGTATTGCCCGCATCCATGAGCTCGGTCGAGATTTCTTCACCTCGGTGGGCGGGCAGGCAATGCATGTACAGCGCGTCACGATTGGCTTTATCCAGCAGGGCGCGATTGAGTTGATAGTCCGCCAGAGCATTAGCGCGTGCAGCTTGCTCTTGTTCCTGGCCCATGGAAGCCCAGACGTCGGTGACCAGCAAATCAGAACCCAATACGGCCTGTTTCGGGTCATGTTCAATGCGAACTCTGTCCTTGTGGGCATCGAGAAGCGCTTGATGAGGCTCGAAACCCTTGGGACAGGCAATCACCAACTCGAAGTCCAGCAACCGCGCCGCATTGATATAGGACTGGCACATATTATTGCCGTCACCGAGCCAGGTAACCCGTTTTCCGGCGATGTCGCCTCGATGTTCAAACCACGTTTGCATGTCAGCGAGGAGCTGGCAGGGGTGAAAATCATCAGTGAGTCCATTAATAACGGGGACTTGTGAGTAGGCGGCAAAGCGCTCCACGATGCTGTGCTCGAACGTACGAATCATCACAATATCGACCATAGAGGAGATAACGCGGGCGCTGTCCTCAATCGGTTCACCTCGACCCAGCTGCGTATCGGTGGGAGACAGAAACATGGCGCTGCCGCCCAATTGGGCCATCCCGGCTTCGAAAGAGACCCGGGTGCGGGTGGAGGCTTTGGCAAAAATCATAGCCAGCACTTTGCCAGAAAGCGTGGTGTGCGCTTGCCCTTCGCGTTGAAGCTTTTTCAACTCACTGGCACGCGCCAGCAGTCCGCGCAGCTCTGCTGCGCTGAGATCGTTGAGAGTGAGAAAATGGCGGACAGGGCTCATGGGGTGTTCTCCTGGGCGCGATTGATAACGCCGGCGACCAGCGAGCCCAATTCCCGGGCCTCCTCATCGCTGTAGGTCAGTGGAGGCAGCAGGCGAAGGGTGTTGCCCGCCGCGACATTGATCAAACTGCCGTGGGCGAGGGCGTCGGCGACCAGTTGATTGCTGGGTACGGTTACTTCAAGACCGATCATGAGTCCTGTGCCACGAATCTCAGTGAGGGTGTTGGTGTCGTGAACATCAGCTTTCACGGCCGCTAAGATGCCCTCACGGATGGGGTCTGCCCGCAGCCAAAGCTGCTCAGATTGCAGTGTATCGAGGACGGCTAGGGCGACGGCACAGCCCAACGGGTTGCCGCCAAACGTGGTGCCATGGTCACCGGGGCCTAATACGGTCGCCGCCGTGCCCCGCGCCATGCAGCAGCCAATGGGAAAGCCGTTGCCCAGACCTTTTGCGGTGGTAAGGACATCAGGGGTGATGCCCAGGCGTTGGAAGGCGTAGAGGCTGCCGCAGCGACCGTTACCCGATTGCACTTCGTCAAACATTAACAGCCAGTTCTGCTGATCGCACAGCGCCCTCAGCCCGGCGAGGTAGGCGTCATCCAAGGTCCAGACCCCGCCCTCGCCCTGAATCGGCTCAACCAATACGGCGACCACGCGTTTGTCGGTGCTCAGTGCTTGAACAGCGGCTAAATCATTTCGCGCTACCCGAACGAAGCCCGGCAGCATGGGGGCAAAAGGTGCGCGTTTTGATTCGCCGTCGGTTGCAGCGAGTGAGCCCATGGTTCTGCCGTGAAACGCCGACTCCAGTACAACAATCGTCGGCTGTTCAATACCTTGCATGTGGCCGTAACGCCGCGCCAGTTTTATGGCCGCCTCATTGGCCTCTGAGCCCGAATTACAAAAGAACAATTGCTCCATGCCGGTGGCCTCTGCCAGCCGGTCTGCCAATTGCTCTTGCGCTTCGATGTGGTAGAGATTCGAGGTGTGAAGTAGTGTCCCCGCCTGACGGTTGATCGCCTCAGTGATGGCTGGGTGGCTGTGACCCAAGTTGGTAACGGCAATTCCGCTGAGACCATCCAGGTAGGCCCGCCCAGCGGTGTCAAATACGCGTGACCCTTCGCCACGAACGAAAGTCACGGGCAGGCGTTGGTAAGTGGGCATAATGACGGACATGACGCGGCTCTTTGGGATCTGTTTGACCGAGAAAAGCGCGCAAGGATACCAGCTGGTGGGCGCTAGAAAAGCCCAAATGCTACCGCGTGCGTTGTGCTGTGATCAAAACGGTAAACATTTTCTCTTATCTCACCGCTTGCATTGGCGCGGGCTGCCCCCATCAGTACAATGTCGTCGCGAACGGGGACACCAAAGTCCTCTCTTTAGGAGATAGCAATGGACATCATGGAAACGATCAAGGATCAGATCGCTAACAATCGGGTTATTCTTTATATGAAGGGGTCTCCCAATCAGCCGCAGTGTGGGTTTTCGGCGCGGGCCGTCCAAGCGCTAATGGGCTGTGGCGAAAAATTTGCCTACGTGGATATCCTGTCTAACCCCGAAATTCGCGCCAATTTGCCGGCGTATGCCAACTGGCCCACCTTCCCGCAGCTGTGGGTAGATGGAGAGTTGATTGGCGGCTGCGACATCATCACCGAGATGGACGCGAGCGGAGAGCTAAAAGAAGTGGTTTGCGGTACCGGCGATAACGCCTAACAGGCCTAGCACCGGCGGTCTCAGTCCGCCGGCTTTACGCTTTTCATGGCCGTTTGTAGATAATTCTGTTCGCCCACTCGGTCCATTAGGGACAGCTGAGTCTCTAGCCAGTCAATGTGCTCTTCCTCGGCATCGAGGATGCGCTGGAACAGATCTCTGGACACGTAATCACCCACCGACTCGCAGTGGCTGACAGCCTCTTTGAGGTTAACGTGCGCTATGTGTTCCAACTTAAGGTCGCACTCCAACATCTCTCTGGGGTTTTCACCTATTAACAGCTTGCCCAAATCCTGCAGGTTTGGAATGCCCTCGAGAAATAAGATGCGCTCGACCAATTCGTCGGCGTGTTTCATCTCGTCGATCGATTCGTGATATTCATGGTCGGCAAGCTCCGTGAGCCCCCAATCTTTGAACATTTTGCTGTGTAAAAAGTATTGATTGATCGCTACCAGCTCATTGCCGAGCACGGTGTTTAAGTGACTGATGACCTTGGGATCGCCTTTCATGAGTCCTCGAGCTTGTTTAGGTAAAGTTGAGCCCAAAGTATAACGTGAGCGTTGGCCAAGACCAAGGTTTAGTGGATTAAGTCTTTGATTTTAATTGGTTTAATTGAGAATCAGAAGGCTTCTCAATAACATTTGGCCATTAGGCCACGGCGAGATCGGCGGGATAGAAAAGGCTGGCTCGGTCGCGCTCAGCCAGTCGGCTTTGTACGATATCGCTAGCCAGGCATTCGCAGCTGCCGCATTGCGTTGACACACCGAGCTGGCTCTGCACATCAGTGAAATCGCGCGCACCGGCATCAACGCATCGCTGGAGGTCCGAATCGGTAATACCTTTGCAGAGACATACATACATGAGCAGTATGTTTATGCAAGTGAGAATCGTTGTCAACTGCATTTGCAATAAAAATTCCCCAGTCGCGGTGCGAGCGGGCGCACGGCTATAATAGTTACCAACTACTGGAGAGTGCACAGTGTCAGTTCAGGAACTCATGCAACAGATCGGTGCGGCCGCCCGGGCGGCGTCGCGCCAGGTGGCGTCGTCGTCAGCCGCCACCCGCAATACCGCCTTACTGGCGGTGCGAGATCGTATCGCCGACAGCCGGGAATCGCTGCTTCTCGCCAATGCCGAAGACGTAGAGCGTGGCCGAGCCCAGGCGCTTGACGCGGCGTTGCTGGATCGCTTGGCCCTCAACGACGCCCGGGTCGACGGCCTGATCACCAGCTTGGAGCAGGTAGCGGCTCTGCCGGATCCGGTTGGCGCGATTGATGCGGTGCGTACCATGGACTCGGGCATTCGCGTGGGCAAAATGCGCGTGCCGCTAGGTGTCATAGGCATCATTTACGAGTCTCGGCCCAATGTCACCATTGAAGCGGCGAGTCTCTGCTTAAAAGCGGGAAACGCGGCGGTTCTGCGTGGCGGCTCAGAGGCTATTTCTTCCAATACGCTGCTGGGCGGATTGATTGCCGACGGCCTAAAGGCAGCGGGTTTACCCGAGACCGCGGTGCAAGTTGTGGGTACCACCGATCGCGCGGCAGTGGGCGCCATGATCACCCAGCCCGAGTACATCGATATTGTCATTCCGCGCGGTGGCAAGGGTTTGATCGAGCGTATCGCGGGAGAGGCTCGAGTGCCCGTGCTCAAGCACTTAGATGGCATTTGCCACGTCTATATTGATGATGGGGCCGACCCGGAGAAGGCTCTGGCGATTACACTGAACGCAAAAACCCAGCGCTACGGCACATGCAATACCCTAGAGACACTGTTGGTATCGACTGGAGCTGCTGCGCAGTTGCCGGCCATAGCCCAAGCATTGTCTGACGTGGGCGTGGAATTGCGCGGGTGCGCCCGCGCTCGCGCGGCAGCCGCCGTGATTGCCAAAGATGCCACCGATGAAGACTGGAGCACAGAATATTTAGCGCCGGTTCTATCCATCAAGGTGGTGGATGGCGTTGACGGTGCTATGGACCACATTGCGCAGTACAGCTCGGGGCACACGGAAAGCATCGTGACCGAGAATTACGCCACCGCCATGCGGTTTTTGCGCGAGGTGGATTCCAGCTCGGTTATGATCAACGCGTCGACGCGCTTTGCCGACGGCTTTGAGTACGGCCTAGGTGCCGAGATAGGCATTTCTACCGACAAGTTGCATGCTCGGGGCCCCGTGGGTCTTGAAGGGCTAACTTCCAGTAAATACATTGTATTCGGTGACGGACACGTTAGGCGTTGATGTCAGAATTACCCGCTGCTGTTGGCTTACTGGGTGGCACCTTTGACCCCATTCACAGCGGGCACATTGCCTGTGCAAATTGGGCTAGGAAGATCCTGGGGCTAAGCGAACTTCGCTTGTTACCTGCGGCCGTGCCGCCGCTCAAAGAACGCCCCGCTGCCTCTGCAGAGCAACGGCTTAATATGGTGTCGCTGGCTTGTGCCGACCATCCTGGCCTGTGTTGCGATGCAAGAGAGCTCACTCGCACAGGCGCTTCGTATACTTGGCAAACCCTAGCGGAGTTGCGTGCGGAATTAACGTCAGAAACACCGCTGGTTTTCGTGTTGGGCGAAGACGCGCTCGAGGGTCTCGAGCAGTGGCATCGTTGGCAGGATCTATTAACTCTGTGCCATTTTGCAGTACTGCGACGGGGAGATGGCCCATTAGTGTTGTCCCCGGGACTGTCGGCAATGTTAGAGCAACGCGTTACCGCCCCAGAGGCTTTGCTGGAATCAGCCGCTGGGGGCGTGGCTTGGCTGCAGCAGCCGCTGTATGACCTGTCCTCAACGGTGGTGCGTGCGAGATTATTAGGGGGCGAGCCTGTTGATTCGTTACTACCCAAACCGGTAATAGAGTATATTAAGCGTTATGACATTTATTCTTCTTCAGCAGCAAGCTGAGCGCGATGCGTGGTCTTCCCCGTGAGCGCATCCAAATCTGCCAACCCCGACATGTTTACCGAACTGGTTCTTGATGCACTCGATGACATCAAGGCCGTCGATCCGGTAGTGATTGATGTGCGTGAACTGAGCTCCGTCATGGATACCTTGGTGGTGGCCAGCGGGACTTCGACACGCCATGTGAAATCCTTGGCGGACAATGTCATCGTAAAAGCCAAGGCGGAGGGGCACAGGCCCATTGGTGTGGAGGGTCAAAATGCCGGAGAGTGGGTTTTGGTAGACTTTGGTGACTTGGTCTTGCATGTCATGCAGCCCGCGACGCGAAGCCTCTATGATCTTGAGCGTCTTTGGACCAATCCACCCGCGGCTGAGTGATGCGGATTCGCGTGCTGGCGGTGGGAACACGCATGCCCGCATGGGTTGCTGAGGGCGTCAAGGAATACCAGAAACGCTGTCCTAGAGAGTGGCAACTAAGTTGGTGTGAAATCCCCGTTGCAAAACGCCATGGCGCTACCGCCGAGCAGCTCATGAACCTTGAGGCCGAGTCCATCCGCCGTCAGTTGAAGACAAACGAACAACTTGTTGCGCTAGATGTGCGCGGCACACTCATCAGTACAGAAGATTTAGCAGATCGCATTGCCGACTGGCAGATGAATGGTCAGGACACGGTAATACTGATCGGTGGGCCTGAGGGTATTGCGCCTGACTTGTTGCAACAGTCACGCCATCGCTGGTCTTTGGGCAAAATCACGCTGCCCCACCCATTGGTCAGGGTGGTGTTGAGTGAGCAGTTGTACCGAGCGTGGTCCATCAACGCGCAGCACCCCTACCATAGGTCCTGATGGATGCCGCCAGTTCGCGATGCACTCAGTGATACCTCTCGGGAATACGCCATTGTCCGAGCGCGCTTGATCGCCTCAGCGACACTTATTGTGGTGCTATTGGCCACGCTGGTGTACCGCTATTACGACTTACAAGTGAGTCATTACGCTCAGTACTTAACGCAATCAGACAACAACCGCATTCGTATCCAGACCGTTGCGCCCCGGCGGGGTTTGATCACGGACCAAAAGGGTCGGCTATTGGCGACCAATATTCCTAGTTACCGTTTAAGTGTGGTGATAGAGGAGGTTGCGTCGCTTGATCAGTTGTTGCAGGACATAGGCAGCATCGTCGAGCTGGATGCCGATGATGTTGAGGACTTCAAAAATCGTCGCGGTCGTCGTCGGCCCTATGAGCCCGTTGCGCTGAAATTTGGTTTGAGTGACGTGGACATGGCAAAGCTAGGCGTCAACTTGCATCGCTTAGATGGGGCGGTGATAGAGGCGCAGCTGACCCGTCATTACCCTGAGGCTGAGCTGCTGAGTCATGTTGTGGGTTACGTAGCGCGGATCAGTGAGCGGGACCTCGAGAACATCGACGCTGATGCCTACCGGGGCACTAGCCACATTGGAAAAGTGGGTCTAGAGCGGGAATATGAAGCGGCGCTACACGGCCAGCTGGGCTTCCAGCAGGTTGAGACTAATGCCCATGGGCAAATACTTCGGACTATTGAGAATGAGGCGCCAAGCAATGGCTTGGATATCCAGTTATACCTCGACTTGGATTTACAGCGTGTTGCCACTCAAGCGCTGGGCTCTCAGCGCGGTGCTGTGGTGGCGCTTGACCCGCGCACAGGTGGTGTTTTGGCTATGGTGTCCAATCCTGGATACGACAGCAATCTATTTGTAAACGGTATTAGCACGGCCGATTACGCTGCTTTGAGAGACTCGCCAGATGCGCCTTTGTTTAATCGGGTGGTACAGGGTCAGTACCCACCGGGTTCAACGGTGAAGCCTATGATTGCCTTGGGTGCTCTCGAGCAGGGTTACGCCACGCCCGAAGACACCGTGCCCGACCCCGGTTGGTATCAACTCCCGGGGGAACCGCGCCGTTACCGCGATTGGATCTTGCGCATCCGTGGAACAGGGCATGCGCCGGAGGTGGATATGCGTATGGCTATCGCGGAGTCCTGTGATGTTTATTACTACGACCTGGCAAGACGAATGGGCATCGATAACGTAGCGTTGTCGTTGCGTCCGTTTGGTCTTGGGCAATCCACCTCTATTGACACCACGGCAGAACAAAGCGGCTTACTACCTGACACCGCTTGGAAGCAGCGCCGCTATCAGCAATCCTGGTACCCCGGTGAAACCTTGTCTGCGGGTATTGGTCAGGGCTACATGCTGGCAACACCCCTACAGCTTGCGCAGGCGGTAAGCGTATTGGCCAACCGTGGCGACAGCTTTGAGCCCTCGCTGGTGAAGCGTTTGGGCGCTGCTTCAGTGCGCGGCACGCAGCGGGCACGGGTTGAAGCCAGTCCGGATCATTGGGCCGCTGTGATCGCCGCTATGATGGATGTGGTGCACACGCCCCGTGGCACAGCGGCCGCGATTGGCCGCAACTTACCCTATACCATTGCTGGTAAGACCGGCACGTCGCAGGTAATCAGTATTGCCCAGGATGCGGTCTACGACGAGGCCGAAATTGCAGAGCGTCATCGCAATCACGGGTGGTTTATCGCCTTTGCGCCGGTTGATCGGCCGCGTATCGCGATAGCGGTATTAGCAGAGAATGGTGGTGGCAGTAGCGCCGCTTATCCGGTAGCCCGAGCGGTCATGGATGCATGGCTGGCAGAGGGTGATGGCGATGTCTGAAACCGCGCGCTTTTTGTCAGATACAGATCGAGACTTTACCCGCAGAGCGTCTGTTGCTCAGGTGCTGCATATCGATCTCTGGTTGTTGTTACCCATTTTGGCGGTGATGTTTGCCGGTTTATGGGTTTTGTATAGCGCCTCTGATGCTGATTGGGATACGGTTTTGCGGCATCTGCGTAATCAAATTATCGCCTTTGTGGCCATGCTTATTGTGGCGCGATTTCGACCTGACACGGTGCGAAGGTTGGGTCCGATGGCCTTTGCCAGTGTCGTGTTGTTACTGGTTTTGGTACCGCTGGTAGGGGTTGGTGCCAAGGGCGCTCAGCGCTGGCTGAGTTTAGGTTTTATTCGCTTTCAACCTTCTGAATTGATGAAGCTGGCAATGCCGGTCATGGTGGCTTGGTGGCTAACACGCAAAGCGTTACCGCCGCGCTTTGGCGCTGTCATGGTGGCTTTTGCTCTGGTGATGGCGCCCTCTGCTTTAATCGCCATACAGCCCGACTTGGGTACTTCGCTTCTGATCGCCGCCAGCGGATTGTTTGTAGTGTTTGTCGCGGGCATACCGTGGCGCTTCATCGCTACCGTTGCAGCCGTCGCCTTGGCCTCGCTTTGGCCCGCGTGGCAGTACCTATTAAAAGATTATCAGCGCCAGCGTGTCCTTACATTGTTGAACCCTGAGGCAGATCGGTTGGGCGCCGGTTGGAATATCATTCAGTCCAAAACGGCAATTGGTTCTGGCGGCTGGGGTGGCAAAGGGTGGCTTGAAGGCACCCAATCCCATTTGGACTTTCTGCCCGAGAGCCAAACCGATTTTATTATTGCGGTATTGGCAGAGGAGTTTGGATTTGTCGGCGTGTTGTTGTTACTCACTATGTATCTAGTGATCATTGTGCGGGGTTTGTTAATCAGTCTGAACGCCCAGTCCGCATTTGGCCGCCTGCTGGCGGCTGCGCTTACGCTGACATTTTTTGTCTATGTGTTTGTGAATATGGGTATGGTGGCAGGTATCCTGCCTGTGGTGGGTGTGCCGTTGCCACTCATCAGTTTTGGTGGCACGTCAATGGTGACGTTAATGGTGGGGTTTGGTCTGTTAATGGCGATTTCCACTGAGCGCCGGATGTTGTCGCGTTGAGTTGCTCGTTAAGTTGGCCCCGTTTTTAGCGTGGCGCCGTAGCCAAGTTGTAGGAGAGAAAGCTTGAATTTGCGATTTGTTCCGATAGTTACTGCCCTGTTGTTGAGTCCCGTTGCTACACCCTCAGTGGCGGGTGATTATGACGCGAGCCCAGCAGCCGCATCTGTTATTGAGGCGGCGGTGGCGCGTGGCGTAGACCGAGATTGGGCTGAATCGGTCTTGAAGGCAGCGCAAAAACAACAAAGTATTTTAGATGCGATTTCCCGGCCTGCTGAAAAGACAAAAGCTTGGCATGACTACCGGAAAATATTTGTCACGCCCGAGCGCGCGGCGGCCGGCGTGGCCTTTGCCAAGACCCACAGGGAAACCTTACGCGACGTAGCGAATCGCACGGGCGTGCCCGAAGAGATCATTGTGGCGATCATTGGCGTGGAAACCTATTACGGACGTATTGCCGGCAGTTATCGTGTTATTGATGCGCTATCCACATTGGCCTTTGATTACCCCAAGCGATCGCCTTTTTTTACCGGTGAGCTTGAGCATTTTTTAGTCCTGGCATATGAGTCGGGCAAGGATCCTTTAGCCCTTAAGGGCTCCTATGCCGGCGCCATGGGTTATGGGCAGTTCATGCCCTCCAGTTACAACCACTACGCGGTAGACCACGATGGCGACGGTATAGCTGATATCTGGGCAAACCCGTCGGACGCTATTTATAGTGTGGCCAATTACTTTCAGGAGCATGGTTGGCGAGCGGGTCAGCCCGTGGTCGTCACCGCCGTGGGTGAGTCAGCCGACCCCGTGCTGTTTGATGGCAAGCTCAAACCTAAACGTACGGTGGGTGAGTTAGCGACTTTGGGGTTTGCGCCCCAGCAGCCCATCGACATCGATGCCAAGGCAACAGCCATGCAGCTTGAGGGTGAGGCGGGCATGGAGTACTGGTTGGGCTTGCACAATTTCTATGTCATTACACGGTATAACCACAGTGCGATGTACGCCCTGAGTGTCTGGCAGCTCAGCCAGTTAATTGCCGAGGGTGTGGCAGGCGTCTGAGATCATGATGGATTCTTGGCCGGGGTTGCGGCGGCTGTCTGGGTGCTTGGCGGTTTTGTTATGGGCTTCCTTGCTATTGGGGTGTGCCGGTGCATCGCGTCCGCCGATCGCTGATTCGGCTCCGCCGGTTGTCGCTCCGGAGGTTATTCAGGATGCTGTGCCTTACCCGGCACCGATAATGCCGGCCGGCAACAGCAGCCCTTACACGGTTCTGGGCAAGAGCTACGACGTTATGCACAGCGCACAGGGCTATCGTGAGGAGGGGATTGCTTCCTGGTACGGTTTGAAATTTCATGGTCGCAAAACCGCTAACGGGGAGCGATTCAACAGTTACTTGGCCACGGCCGCTCATAAGACCTTACCGATTCCGACTTGGCTCCGGGTGACTAATCTGGCCAATAACAAACAGATTATCGTTAAAGTGAACGATCGCGGGCCATTCCACGGCGATCGGCTGATAGATCTGTCCTACGGCGCCGCACTGAAATTGGGTTTTGCTGAAAAAGGAACTGCGCCGGTCCGTCTTGAAGCCATTGAGGTGCCCGGCATGAGCGATTTACGCCCCCATGCGGTGGGTATTTATCTGCAGATCGGTGCCTTTGCGCGGCAGCTGTCGGCACAAACTGTTCGAGATCAGGCTGCTGTGGTGGTCAATGCGCCCGTCACCATTGAGCGCGCTGAAAATGGCGGTAAAACCGTTTACCGGGTTCGAGTAGGGCCACTGCAATCGGAGCCGGCGCGAGAACAAGTGAGACGGCAGTTGCAGGTAGCGGGACTGCTGTAGCCTGACGTCGTGGGCTAATTTTGATCTGCCTAAGCAGAGACTGATACCATCGTGGCCCTAAATCGAGGCATGCGAGGAGAAACAGGGATGATCAGGGGTTTGTTGTTTGCATTAATGGCCATGCCGGTTTTGGCCGCGCCCTTGGTACCCGACCCCCCGCTGATTAATGCCGACGCGTATATCTTGGTCGACCATGCTACCGGCACGGTCATTACAGAGAAACAGGCTGATCAGCGACTCCCGCCGGCGAGTCTCACCAAACTCATGACCGCCTACATACTGGCCGAAGAGGTGGCTCAAGGGCGATTGAATCTCGAGGATTCGGTGACCGTGAGCCGCAATGCCTGGTCGCAAAATCCGACCTTCAGTGGCTCATCTCTTATGTGGATCGAGCCTGGCAAGGCTGTCACGGTAGCCGAGCTTGAAAAAGGCATTGTTATTTCATCAGGCAATGATGCGACGGTGGCCATAGCCGAGCACATAGCGGGCTCTGAGGCGGCATTCGCCGATTTGATGAATCGCTATGCTCAAGAGCTGGGCTTGAGCGCCACCCATTATCGCAACAGCCACGGCTTGCCGGCACAGGGCCATGAGACTACCGCTCGCGATCTGGCGGTTCTGGCCTCAGCGACGATTCGCGATCACCCCGATCATTATCAGGTATACAAGCAGCAGTCTTTTACCTATAACAACATTACTCAGCGGAACCGAAATAAGCTGTTATTTGAGGATCCGACGGTAGATGGGTTGAAAACCGGCTATACGTCAGTGGCCGGCTACGGACTAGTTGCTTCGGCGGAGCGCGATGGCATGCGCTTGGTGTCGGTGGTGTTGGGCAGCGCCAGCACCCGCTCTCGGGCCGTGGAAACCAAGTCGTTGTTGAACTACGGCTTTCGATTCTTTGAAACCGTCAGTCCCTTAACAGCCGGGCAGGAATTGGGTGTAGCCGCCGTGTGGCAGGGCTTGAACGATACGGTGCGCGTGGGCGTCGCCAGCGACGTCACGTTAACAGCAGCGCGCAGTAGGCACAGCCCAGATATTGCCTTTGAGG
>Ga0181577_10001739_pt1 | contig 17362 bp, 15 predicted proteins | sample 101ome_21_FD_132468 | JGI IMG/M metagenome (GOLD analysis project Ga0181577, IMG submission 132468) | Coastal salt marsh microbial communities from the Groves Creek Marsh, Skidaway Island, Georgia - 101413BT metaG (megahit assembly) | ecosystem: Environmental > Aquatic > Marine > Intertidal...
GGCTTTACGGCCGCCTACCCTCTATCTGCATTGGGCATGCAAACCTCTGCCGACTGGCTGACGACATTTGCGATACCCCGAAACTTGGCACTCATGGCTATATTCATGTTGATGACCATCGGCATCATATTAGGGGGGGTGCATAATGGTATAGAGCGCTGGTCCACCCGGCTAATGCCTTCACTTATTATCACTATGCTGGCTTTAGGGGCCTATGTACTCACATTAGATGGAGCCATGGAGGGACTTGCGGTTTACTTGCTACCCGACTTCAGCAAAGTGCTTTCTGGCGACTTAGTCTTAGCGGCCCTAGGTAGCGCATTCTTCTCGCTGTCACTAGGCGTTGGCACCATGCTGATCTATGGCTCGTACCTGTCGGATGATGAGCATCTACCTTCCATTGGCGTACAAGTAGCCCTCATCGATGTAGGGCTTGCGGTTCTAGCAGGATTTTTGATTCTTCCCGCGATGTACGTGGCTGCAGCACGAGGCGTTGAAATTTTTGATGCGAGCGGCGCGTTGCTATCGGAGGACACTTTAATCTTCACCGTGCTCCCCGCATTGTTTGCCACTCTGGGAACAGTAGGATCTCTGGTCGCTACTGCGTTTTTCGGTTTGATGAGCATAGCCGCGCTGACCTCTTCTATCTCCATGCTGGAGGTGCCCGTCGCTTTCTTAGTAGAACGTTTTAACTGGTCACGCCGTCGCGCGGCCAGTTTTGCAGGCCTTGCTATTGGCTGCCTTAGTGCAGTCGTCGTAGTGAATTTCAATCAACTATTCGGTCTAGTGGTCAGCTTGAGCACACGCTACGGCCAGCCTCTTCTCGGCGTTATGCTGTGTATCTACGCCGGCTGGGTTTGGCACCGAGATTCTCTGTTACAGGAACTCAAGAAAAACGATCCAGATGCCGACCGGGGGTGGTTCTGGCGTATTTGGCCGTTCTACGTTCGGCTCGTTTGCCCAGTGATTATCGTCATTATCTTTGCAAGGTCCATTGGCTAGCTAGCGGTGCTTGCTGAGCTTTTCAAGCAAGCCGCCCGCAAACAACACACCATAAACACCGCTACCCACCATAAACACAACGGGCACCCAATCGCGAGTTTCAAGGTAAATCCAAGCACTAAATCCAAACATCCCTGCGCTCAAAGTCAGTGCCAGTAACGTGGCTGCAGTGGGTTTCTGGGAGAGTGGCGTCATGGTGTTTTTCGTCAGGATGGCAAACGGTTATCAAAATGGCCGGGCGGACCTCTTAGTTACGGCAAACAAAAATCCGCCGAGCCACACAACACATCAATTAACCGACTGGCGCCAAGGCTTACCCTCACACTTGTTGTAATTCGAGCATGACCGTGTGCAGCCGCGACAAGGCAGGCGAGCCACTTTCGCTACCGAAGTATCCTGAGAACTCACTGAATCCTTCATCGTTTAGCCATCTTGGTTAGCAATGCCTCAAACTCAACTCCACGTTCATCAATTACCGCCTTAAGCGCTTTTTCCATAAGGTAACGAGCTTGATTGGTATAGGTGTAAATACAGGAGTGCACTGCCGCATCCTGCCAGTTTTCTACTGAACACTCGGTACTGTACTCTTCAAATTCCACGAGTGCCTGAACGAGGCGGACAATGTGCCGGGGGCATTCACAGTCGAGTAGACTTTTGAGTTGGCTTGCTGCAATTAACTCGTCATTGTCGTAAGTGCGGGGCTTGGATTTCACAAGTTCTCCAAGATCGAATTCACCCTGAGAGGCGTCTCGTTCAACCACCACTCGGCCCATCTCGTAAGCGAGTCGCGCGGGATCCAAGGGGAACTCCAAAGCGGCTGCTCCGCGTCGACTCAGCTCCTCAAGCCAGCGGTTGTTTGCGAGCCGGTAGGTAACCAAAACCTGTGGCGATCCAAGACGCGTACTCAGCGCTTCTACAGCATTGATTTGTGTCGTAGATAACGACGGACAATCCACCACCAGCATGGCTACAGTATCGTCGCTGTTGACCGTGTCTATGACGTCTGCAAGGGGCTGTCTGACCAGTAATGCACTAACATTGGAGATGCAGCCCTGATGTTCATCCAACCAACCGCACAGTTCGGTGCCAATAAAAATGACGCGAGGCTTGCTTGGGGGCAACTGCTTACTTAGGTGCTTACCCCGCCCTTTCACTAACAACTCCAGTGTTTTGCGCTCCGAGCTGGCGATTTCGCCGATCCGAGCGCCGTCGTGCACTAGCGCCGCAATCAGCTGTAGGTGTTCTAAGTCAGATTGGGTGTACTGACGCCTACCCGAAGGTGATTTGTAGCTGGCACCCAAGCCATAGCGTCGCTCCCAGACCCTGAGAGTATCCGGCTTTAGACCTGTTAACCGCGCGACGGTGCCGATGCCATAGAGAGGACGCGGCTCAAATAACGGTGACGTAACTGCAGGGGCATTCATAGGCCGACTCCCAAGTATTGTCGGTGGTTTGTCCAGAGTTACGCGGCCACACTCGATTCAGATCTGTTTAATTTCCAAATTCGTCCATGTTTTGTCTACAGACAACCTGAACATTGTCCAAAAAAAAGCATCCCAAGCGAGCAACACCTGCGTATCACTTATCAACCAACACCGAGAGATTGGACACACATGGAAACCCTCGACCAGAACGATGATAGAGACCTCGAGCTCATGTTCGCCGAGGCGCGCCGATACCCTTTGCTAACGGCAGAACAAGAGCGGGAAATTGATAGTGAAAAATGGCAGGCTGTCCGCGCTTTGCACCATTTGTTTGCTAGCGATGCGGCACTCACCAGCTACTGCCACAATTTCTTCCAACAGTGCCTAGACAACCCGCCTGAGATCGGTCGATTCGCTAACCGAGAGCAACACTTCGTGCTCAGAAGGGAACTAGCCGCGTATTTTAGTGATGGCGACTACGCCGAGCAGACCAAAGCCGTTGTGAAGTCATTAGTGACAGCAAAAACGGTAAAGACCCGGTGCGCTCGCCTGAGCGACTTGAATCTCCCAGCGAGCCTCACTGTCGGTATGGCCGTGGCTATGCTGCGCCGCTCGGGAGGTCAGTTCCCCGACAGCGTCGCCGACGCCATCGCCACGTGGGAGCGCCAGTGGATACCACCGGTCATGCCTCTCGCACCTGAGCGCGACACGCTCAAGGTGCAACGTACCTATCTCAACGCCTACACGCGGGCGCGAGATGCCCTCGTGATGCACAATCTGCGCTTGGTGTACTCAATTGCGGGTCGTTATAAGGGCCGAGGGGTCTCTTACTTGGACCTTGTTCAGGAGGGCACCCTCGGATTGATACGAGCCGCCGAAAAATTTGAGTTTGAAAAGGGCTTTCGCTTTAGTACCTATTGTTTTAACTGGATTACCCAAGCCGTGCGACGTTACGTTGGTGATGTGGGTACGTTAGTAAGATTCCCCACGCACATCCAAGAGCAAATGGGGAAGCTCTATCGCGAGAAAGCCATTGAGCATGCGCGAACTGGAGTCGAACCCGACGAGGAAACCCTGGCAGCCAAAGTGGGCATGGACGTGGATAAAACCCGGCACTTGTTGCAACTCCGAAATCTTGGGGTATCGCTGGACGCACCTCGGTTTGAAGATGATGAAGGGGCCATGATCGATACCATTGCGGGTGAACCCTATGGCACAACCGAGGGTCATGCAGAGCAAGCGTCACTGCACCGCTTCTTGGCTGAAGCTGTAGATTCGCTGGAAAACTCGGAACGCCGTGTGGTGATTGCACGCTGGGGATTGCACGAGGGCCCTCCCCTCTCTCGTGCAGAGATCGCCGATAGCATGGGGGTCAGTCGCGAATGGGTAAGGCAGCTTGAGCGCTCTGCGCTCAAAAAACTCAAGGGACAAGCAGCCATCCAAGCGGCCTATGACGACTACAACGATGAGTATTCAGATACGGGTAGTTAATCGTTAATGCCGGCCGCTGTGGCCGCTCTGCAACAGTGGTCGTGTGTATCATTTGTTGTTCATGTGCGTTATTTATTTTTAAAGCACCCTGCGGGAGCGAGCAGTGCGTTTAAACGCATTGGACCTTACCTGTGAAAAAAGCATGTAAAACGACCACAGGCATCACACACTGGCCCGCAGTGCTGAGTCCAGGGTTTGGTGGCGGAACTGAAAGCCACTTTCCTCAAGTGCCCTGGGCGCTACCCGCTGACCATTAAGTAGTAACTCATTGGCCATTTCGCCGACCAATAAACGTAGGACTAAATTGGGCACTCCAAGCTCAAACCACACCGGTTTCACACGGCTGGCAATGGCGCAAAACTCCCGGTGGGTGACTGCTTTGGGGGCAACAATATTCACAGGACCCGAGACGCTTCCCTGATCGAGTAGGAATAACATAGCGCTGACCACATCGCTCCGATGAATCCAGCTCAACCACTGACGGCCCGAACCAACCCAACTGCCTACACCCATTTTGAATGAGCGGAGCATTTGAATGAGTGCGCCACCACCATCATCCAGCACCACGCCAAGGCGCATCAGCACAACTCTCGTATGCTCAGATTTGGCAGAATTTGCCGCCTGTTCCCAATCCTGACAAAGCTCAGCTGCGAAGCCAGAACCCGCGCCATTTTGCTCAGTAAACACCGCAGACGCATCGCTCCCATAGTAACCAATAGCACTACCACTCAATAACACACCGATCGGTGTTGATTGCGCATTCATCCACTGCACTAAACGTTCAGTTGTAGCAATTCGGCTGGTCTGCAGAACCTTTTTGTAACGCGCGGACCAGCGTTTGTCCGCCAACGAAGCACCGGCAAGATTGATCACAGCATCGACCGTTTTGCTGATGTCATCGAGCGAAGTAACGTAGTCCACACCTAGTGCTGACCCTTTGGCGCGCCGACTCAAAATGGTAACGGTGTCACCACGAGCGACTAGAGCTGGCACGAGTGCTGATCCAATAAATCCCGTGCCGCCAGTGACTAGAATATGCATGTCTCTACCCTTCAATTTGTCGCGTCACCTAGGCTAAGTGCTAACAACTGTCACTTTGCCCGCATGGTCAACCGCTCTCAGCTTTTCTACGTATAGGAACCATGAACAGACCGATGGAAAAGCTCGTTATATCCTTGAGTCAGCATAGGCGCATTGCCGTGCTCACAGGGGCTGGTATCAGTGCTCGATCGGGCATACCTACTTATCGTGATGCCAGTGGTCGATGGCTTCGCACCCAACCCATACAACACAGTGAATTCATTCATTCTGCTCTTCGCCGACAGCGGTATTGGGGCAGATCTATGGTCGGTTGGCCTGGCGTACGAGATGCCAAACCTAACGATGTGCACTTGGCTTTAACCCGACTTGAGGCGTGTGGCGTACTGGAGCTCATCATCACGCAAAATGTCGATCGTTTGCATCAGCGCGCTGGCAGTCAGAATGTCATCGATTTGCATGGTCGGCTTGATCGGGTACTGTGCCTCGATTGCGGCGCAGGCTACCCGCGAGAAGAGATCCAACACAAACTTGAGCGGAGTAACCCTCACTACGGTGCGTTTTCCGCAGACATTCAACCCGACGGTGATGCAGATCTTAGCGACGAGCAAGTAGCCACAATCAAGGTTATTGACTGCGAGGCCTGCGGTGGACTGCTTATGCCCGATGTTGTGTTCTTTGGGGGTTCCATACCGCGCCCCCGAGTGGAGGCTTGCCAAAAAGCGCTCGATAACGCCGATGCCTTACTTGTTATCGGTAGCTCGCTGCAGGTGTACTCGGGGTACCGTTTTTGCAAACAAGCGCGTCAAAATGGGCTACCGCTGTACATCGTCAACCAAGGCCTTACTCGCGCCGACGAGCTCGCCACGCTAAAAATTTCCGACAGCGCCCTCGACCATTTTATTAACGCCGTTGATCACCTCTGTGCCAACCACCAACAGGAAACCGCATGTCAGACCCCGTAATATTTTGGTATCGCCATGATTTAAGAACCCATGACCTCCCGGGTCTACAAGCAGCTGCACGATCGGGAGCCGTCATCCCCGTCTTTATCTTTGATGACATGCTAGGGGGAGAATGGTCATTAGGAGGCGCGAGTAAATGGTGGCTACACCATAGCTTAAAAACACTAAACAGCCATCTAAAAAAGCTTGGCGGTAAGTTGATCTTGCGCCAAGGAGAGACGGTCGCCGAGCTCAAAGCATTGATTGAGGAAACCGGGGCACGACAACTTTTTGCGAGTCGCCAATACCAACCCTGGTCAGACGGTCTTGAGCGAGCCGTACGTGAGATGGCTGACAGCGCGGACATCGACTTTAAACGCTACCCCGGAACCCTACTCTTCGAACCGGGCAGCGTTACCACTGGGGCCGGCACCCCCTACAAGGTATTTACGCCGTTTTGGCGGGCCTGCCTACGAGGACCATCCCCGGACATGCCAAAGTCCATAGAGGCTATTAACTTTCATGCCGAGACGCCGCTGTCGATGGTACTTGAAGATCTCGCGTTACTACCCAGCCAACCGAATTGGGCAGCTGGATGGGAAACACTCTGGCAGCCGGGAGAAGACGGCGCTCAAACTGTGTTGGCACATTTTCTGAACACACGAGTTCAACACTACGGTGAAGGTCGTGATACCCCTGGCCAAACCAACACCTCCCGCTTGTCGCCCTACCTAAAATTTGGCGAGATATCGCCAAGACAGGTGTGGTGGGCTACCCAGCAACACCGTGAGAAACACCCCGAAAAAAGTGATGCCATTGATAAATTTCTCAGCGAAATTGGCTGGCGGGAGTTTTGCAATCACCTGTTATCGCTCTTCCCCGCAATGCCTGACAAACCCTTCAATGCAAAATTTGAGGCGTTTCCGTGGGAGGGCGGCAATCCAACACTCATTGCCTGGCAACGGGGTCAAACTGGCTACCCAATCGTCGATGCGGGTATGCGTGAGCTGTGGCAAACCGGTTTCATGCATAATCGTGTACGAATGGTAGTCGCCTCATTTCTGACTAAACATCTTCTTACTCACTGGCGCGAGGGAGAGCGGTGGTTTTGGGATACGCTGCTCGATGCTGATTTAGCGTCTAATGCCTGCAGCTGGCAATGGGTCGGTGGCTCAGGTGCTGATGCGTCGCCTTATTTCAGGATTTTCAACCCAGTTGCTCAGGGCGAAAAATTCGATAAAGACGGCAGTTATACCCGCCGCTGGGTACCCGAGCTGGCCCAATTACCCAGCAAGTTTCTTCATAAGCCGTGGGAGGCCCCCGAACTCACCTTACAAGCAGCGGGTGTAACCTTGGGAGAAACCTATCCCCGTCCCATTGTCGATCACAAGACTGCCCGAGAATCAGCTCTAGCGGCCTACGCTACGCTCAAAGATTCCTCAGCCAACACCAGTCAGTAACAATCATTAGAGGTTATGTGTCTGAGTATAGGTCTGTATGAGGGCGCGGTTCAGTCATCAAAAATGGCAACCGCGCGCGTCCAGCCCGCCGAACCGCCACGAATTTTGTGGGGGAAGCAACTAATAATAAAACCCGTGTCGGGTAGCGCCTCTAGGTTGTGCATTTTTTCAAGGTGACAGTAACCAATATCTCGACCGGCTTTGTGTCCTTCCCAGATCAGGCTAGCATCTCCCGAGGCCGCAAACCGCTGAGCGGTATGGATAAAGGGAGCGTCCCAGCTCCACGCGTCTGTGCCCGTTACCCGCACGCCTCGCTCAAGTAAATACAAAGTAGCCTCGTAGCCCATGCCACAGCCGCGGCTGACATAATCTGGCTGACCATATGCCCCACCCGCGGCCGTGTTCACCACGACGATTTCCAGAGGTGAAAGCTCATGCCCTATACGCAAAAGCTCGGTTTCCACATCGCTTGCCGTGACCACATAACCGTCAGGTCGATCGCGAAAATCCAGTTTCACACCCGGCTGAAAACACCATTCAAGCGGGACCTCGTCAATGGTGATCGCGCGTTCTTTACCGGACAACTTTTCATTCATGGTGCTGTGAAAGTGATAGGGGGCGTCTAAGTGTGTACCGTTATGGGTACATAGCTGCACAAATTCGATAGCCCAACCCTCGCCGTCGGGCAAATCATCAGCCGACAACCCCTCAAAAAATTGCGTAACCTGCTCTGCCCCCTGATCGTGACGGATGTAGTCAATCTTGGGCTGCATGGCAGGAGGGTCACTGACGACGTCATTTTCCAGATAAATCGACAAATCAACAAAACGGCGCATCACATTACCTTGTCACGTTATTATGGCGTTATCGAAGATTAACGCTTTCGAGCAAATAGAGAAACGCGGTATGAGTTTTAAAACAGGTCTAATTTTATCGGGCGGTGGCGCCCGCGCCGCCTATCAAGTGGGTGTGCTTCAGGCGCTCGCCGAGATACTTCCAAAAAATACGCGTCAGCCCTTCCCTATTATCACTGGCACCTCTGCAGGAGCGCTCAACGCCCTTGGACTTGCCGGGCGACCGGGGACCTTTCGCTACAGAACCCAAGCTTTGAGCACCATATGGTCATCGCTAGAGAGTGCAGCCATTTACCGGACCAGCGGATTTGCGGTCACACGCAATGCGCTAAAAATCGCCTGGTCCATGTTAGGCGGACAATCCAACCATATAACGCCACTCGCTCTGTTAGACAATCAGCCCCTACGCGAATTGCTGGCTGAAGCCATTCAATTCACACACATTGAACGCGCTGTTACCGGCGGCGAGCTCGAGGCTATTGGGCTTACCGCCATGAACTACAGCAATGGTCACTCAACGACGTTTTATCAAGGGCAGGCCCACATTGCACCCTGGTCACGCGCGCGCAGACATAGCGTGGCGTGCAAGCTGGGAGTGGAGCACCTTCTCGCTTCATCAGCCCTACCAACGCTGTTTCCCGCCACCCGCATTGGTCAACATTACTTTGGTGATGGTGCGCTTCGACAATCTCGCCCATTGAGTGCCGCCATACACCTGGGTGCCGACCGACTTTTTATTGTTGGCGTCAGTGACCAAATGAACCAGCCCTCGCTGGTGGATGGTCACCCACTACCACCACCTACCATCACTCAGGTTCTTGGACAGATGTTAAATGGTGTCTTTTTGGACTCGATTGATGCCGATCTCGAAACGCTCCATCGTGTAAACGCACTTCTAAGCGATCGATCCAACCGAGAACTTAGTCGCCCGGGCATTGACGGCATGCGGTTGATCGACTCGCTCATTATCTCGCCGTCACAGTCACTGTCTGAAATTGCCCGGGAATATGTGAATGAGTTACCCCGGGCAACTCGCCGTTTTCTGAATGTAACCCGCTCTATTCGAGATAATGGATCGGGTGGGGCTTTGAGTTATATCTTGTTCGAGCCAGGCTATTGTCAGCACCTGCTACGTCTTGGCTACGATGATGCCATGGCGCAGCGCGAGCGAATTAGCGCTTTTTTTGACCTTGGCGCGAGTCCGAGTGATCAACAGATTCAGCATTGGAGCGCGCAGCACGGGCCAGTGGTGCGTAAACCGCTTAATCCCATTCAACGTCGGTGGTATCAATTGATTGGCAAATCCATACGCAGACTGTAACTTTCGCTCTGCAGAATCGTTACAGGAATTATTTATGCGTGGTGTAACAACACTTATCAGTTTGGCGATGGCAGCCTCGGCAGCAATAGCCGAGCCGTTTCCATCGACCTATAAACCACTCCCCAGCAATCCAACGGTCTTTACTGGAGCCACAATCCTCACCGGCGATGGCAACAGAATTGACGGAGGCAATTTACTGGTTGCCAACGGCATTATTGGCTGGGTGGGCACGGGCGAAATCCCTGACAACGCACTAATGATTGATGCCAGTGGCAAGTGGATTACCCCCGGCATTATTGACGTCCACTCGCACCTTGGCGTGTACCCGAGTCCAGACGTTAGAGCGCATTCCGACGGTAATGAAGCGACCGCTCCAGTGACTGCAGAAGTCTGGGCAGAACACAGTGTCTGGCCACAGGACCCCGGTTTCACGCGAGCCTTAGCGGGCGGTATAACCACCCTACAAATTCTGCCGGGCTCGGCCAATTTGTTTGGCGGCCGCGGCGTCACATTGAAAAATGTACCCGCAACTACCTATCAAGCCATGAAGTTCCCCGGTGCACCGCATGGTCTAAAAATGGCGTGTGGTGAGAACCCAAAACGCGTGTACGGTAGTCGTAGCAAAGCGCCCTCCACACGCATGGGTAACGTTGCTGCCTATCGTACTGCCTGGATTAAAGCGCAAAACTACATCGATGAATGGGCGGCCTTTGAGGCCAGTGAAAAAGATGACAAGAAGCCCCCCAAGCGCGACCTCGAGTTAGAGACACTCGCCGGCGCGCTCAAAGGTGAGATTTTGGTTCACATGCACTGTTACCGCGCCGACGAAATGATGACCGTTCTGGATATGGCTGAGGAATTTGGCTACCGAGTTGGCACCTTCCACCACGGCGTGGAGGCCTACAAAATAGCGGATGAGCTTGCGGCTAATGGTGTCTGCGGGGCTCTTTGGGCCGATTGGTGGGGCTTCAAGATGGAAGCCTACGACGGCATTCAAGAAAACATAGCGTTGGTTGATAGACCCGAGGGCAGTTGCTCTATTGTCCACTCTGACTCCGACGAGGGTATCCAACGCCTTAATCAGGAAGCCGCCAAAGCGATGGCCAAAGGTAACGCTGCAGGGCTATCGATTACACCCGAACACGCTATACGCTGGATCACTGCCAATGCCGCCAAGTCACTCGGCATTGATGACAAAACGGGCACGCTCTCCGCGGGCAAGATGGCAGATATCGTCATATGGAATCAAAACCCCTTCAGTGTCTATGCCAAGGCCGATCAGGTGTATGTGGATGGTGCGCTTATTTTTGATCGCGGTAACAAAGCAATGCAGCCGGTGACGGACTTTGAGCTTGGCCAACTTTTGGAGGTATCACCATGAGGCGCACTGTCACGGCAATCGTTTTAGGTCTTGTTACAGCTGTCGTTAGTGCCCAAGATCTCGTTATCACCAATGCGACACTGTACACAGGCGATGATACCAACGTCATCGAAAACGCAGACATCATCATAGAGAACGGTCGAATCAAGCGAATTGGTCAAGACCTAGCGGTGCCTGAGGGTGTAGAAGTCATCGACGCCAATCAACAACCAGTAACACCCGCGTTTTTCGCGGGTGCGACAGTCTCGGGTCTGGTCGAAGTTTCGGCCGTGTCAGAGTCTGCCGACAGCGATTACGAGGCTCTGTATACCGAGCTGATGCACCCTGAATTTGATGTTCGAATGGCGTACAACCCGCACAGCAGCCTCATTAGGATTACCCGAATCGAAGGCTTCAGTTACGCACTGCTAACCGCAACGTCTGGCGATCGTAGTATATCCGGTCAAGGTGGGTTGGTTCGTTTAGATGGTGGTTATGACAGTTTTGAAGGCAAGCCCGCTTTATTTGTTGATCTGAGCGGCTACTCTGCAGATAACGTTGGCGGCTCTCGGGCAGCTCATTGGATGTTACTAGGACAAGCGTTTGATGAATTAGAGCGTGGTGCAGAACTAGAGCTGCTCAGCCCGAGAGGCCGAACAGCGCTGCGGGATGTTGCCAACGATGGCATTATCGTCTTCAACGTCAATCGCGCTACCGACATTATGCAGGTGATCAAATTTGCCAAAGCCCATAGTGTACAAGCGGTAATTCATGGCGGTCGCGAAGCTTGGATCGTTGCGGATGCGCTCGCTGAGGCAAGCATCCCGGTTATGCTCAATGCCCTCGACAATTTGCCTGCCAATTTCGACTCCCTTGGCTCACGCCTCGACAATGCGGCGCTACTAAACGCGGCGGGTGTCACCGTGATGTTTAGTAGTGGAGAGACTCACAACGCCCGAAAAGTGAGGCAGCTAGCCGGTAATGCTGTAGCAAACGGCATGCCCAAGCAAGCAGCTATTAAAGCTATGACAACCACACCTGCACGCATTTTTGGCGGCCGAGAGCGAAGTGCCAGCGAGGGAAAAGTAGCCGATTTAGTTCTCTGGACGGGTGACCCCCTAGACGTCGCGAGCGTTGCGCAACAAGTCGTCATCAACGGCAAACCTGACCCAATGATAAGCCGTCAAACGCTGTTGCGAGATCGCTACATGGATCGATCACCATTACCGCGCGCTTACAGCATACCCGACTAGATACTGACAGACCCTCGCTCTGGGTAACGCTGATTCGACCGGCGTTACCCAAAGCTGCTATAACAATAGTCAGCCAACAACTACAGTATAAGCAAACTGGCCTGAGCAGCCTACACACGCTAACCCCTCTCTAAAGAACATAGGTGCCCACATGGAACAGTTTATCGACCCCAGTCCCGAAAACTTTGCGCATTTCAAAAGCCTTGATCGATCAACGCCCATTCTTATGTTGAACATGATTCGATTTCGCGAGCAAGCCGACTACCCTGCCGATCATCCAAATAACAATAGCAACATAACTGGCGCCCAAGCCTACAGTGCCTATGGAGAACACAGCGGCCCGGTATTTTCGCGTGTGGGTGGTCAAATTGTCTGGCGCGGAATTTTTGAAGGTATTGTCATTGGCCCCAGTGACGAGTATTGGGATACCGTTTTTATTGCACGCTACCCAAATGCCCACGCATTTCTTGAGATGGTTAAAGACCCAAACTACGCTAAAGCGGTCATTCACCGACAGGCGGCGGTGGCTACCTCAAGACTCATACGCTTTGCAGAGTCAAGTTCTGCCAGTGCATTGTTTAGCGACTAATCAATAACGCGCTTGCAGGAGCTCACCGTTAACTTGGGTCTGATTACGCCATAAGGACCCGACTTTGGTCATAAACAGCATTTGACAGAGCAAGGTAAACAGGTATGTCGAGAGTACTTAGTAATCGTACAGCCACCAACACTACTCACATTGTGCTCGCGCTGCTCGCCTTCGTTAATCAGCTAACTCACGCGGATGTGGGGGATGCGGCGGAATCTGAAATTCTGCCGCACCCCGCGCCAATCTTTAAAGGAGACCTTAACCCTCGGGCAAGCGACTCAACACCTTACACCTTGCCACCCGCCCCCACGGCGCCGGCCAATACACCCAATATATTATTAATCATGACGGATGACGTGGGATTTGGTGCGGCGAGTGCATTTGGCGGCCCTATTGCTACCCCAAACCTCGAGCGATTAGCGAACCAAGGGTTGATGTACAACCGATTCCATACCACGGGCGTTTGCTCTCCCAGTAGAGCCTCGTTACTCACTGGGCGAAACCATCACGCTGTTGGGGCCGGCCATCATCCAGAAATGGCTTCGCCTTACCCGGGTTACACCGGCGTCATACCTAAAAGCGCCGCCTCTATTGCGCGTATTCTGCGTGATAACGGTTACAACACAGCAATGTTTGGTAAAGATCATAATATTCCCCTTGAGCACCGCTCGCCCATGGGACCGTTCAATCATTGGCCAACAAACCGTGGCTTCGAATTTTTCTATGGTTTTTTAAATGGCGATGTCGATCAATTCAATCCTGTGCTCTATCGAGGCACGCAATTGATTGACGGCCGAGACAGAGATGACGACTACATCCTAGATCGCGATCTTGTTAACCAGACCATTGCATGGCTACATAAACAGCAGGCGAATTCACCGGAAAAGCCTTTTTTTATCTATCAGGCCTTGGGTTCAGCACATGCGCCTCAGCAGGCTCCTGACAAATGGATCGAAAAGTTCGCCGGTCATTTTGACCACGGGTGGAACCACGAAAGACAGTTGACACTCAATCGACAAATAGCCTCAGGAATAGTACCGCCGGGCACCCAGCTGACACCGTGGCCAGACAACCTGCCCAAGTGGACTTCGCTGTCAGAAAAAGAGCAACAAATTAATGCCCGCTTTATGGAGGTTTATGCGGCGATGCTGTCCTTTCAGGATGACCAATTCGGTCGTATTGTGGACGAGCTTGAGCGCATGGGAATTGCCGAGAATACATTGATCATTTTTATCCAAGGCGACAATGGCGCCGCTACGGGTAACGGACCTTACGGGTCTATAAACGAACTTCCCGATATGAGTCGCCCATCAGATGAGCCCCAGTACGACATAAATTGGCTTGCCGAAAACCTAGCTATCATGGGGGGACCGCTAACCTATCAAGCAATCCCCGCTGGTTGGTCTGTTGCGCTAAACACGCCGTTTCCATGGTTCAAGCGGTTAGCGTCTCATTTAGGTGCAGTACGAAATGGGCTCATTATATCTTGGCCTGCAAGGGTAAAAGCAGCTGGACTGCGAGAGCAATATCATCATATCGTCGATATTTTTCCATCGATACTTGAGGCCGCAGATATCACGCCTCCTACGAAAGTGGACGGTGTACAGCAGCAAGCGATAGACGGCGTTAGCATGCTTTACAGCTTTAACGAGCAAGACATAGCCTCCCCTCGAACCACCCAGTACTACGAAATCAGTGGCAACTACGCCATTTACCATAATGGATGGCTGGCCGCTGTTTCACCTGAAGTTATGCCTTGGGATAGGAAAAAAGTAAAAACAAAACACCCAGCCGACTACACATGGGAACTTTACAATCTCAATGATGATTTTAATCAGGCCAAAGATCTCGCCGAGCAATACCCTGCCCGATTAGAGACTATGAAAGCGACGTTTGATACCGAAGCCCGAAGGAACCAAGTGTATCCACTTCAAAATACCGGCGGTCGTGAACGAGCGGCGGCAAGAGGCGTATTCGCATCAAAAAAAAATGAGCTCAATTTTTGGGGTAAAAATGTTCAAGTTGGGGAGTGGTCGGCACCCAACATTTTTCGACAATCGTTTAGTATCGACGCTCAAATTAACCTACCTGAAACCGGAGGCAGTGGGGTAATTTTTGCCGCGGGCAGCCACTTTGGCGGCTGGAGCTTCTACCTGGTTGAAGGTAAGCCTGTACTTGCAGCTGCCCACTCACCCGTGCTGGATGGCATACAACGGGTTGCGTCAGGTGTTGCGTTAACAGCAGGGCCACATCATCTCACTTGCGATGTTAATTTCTCAGGCCCCGGTGCAAACATCACCATAGTCGCTGATGACCGACAGATCGCTACGGGGCGTATTAGCCAACGACCACCTAGAATAGCGGGTCAAGGCGAAACCTACGATGCGGGTAAAGACAGTAATGCGTCCGTATCACCGGACTATCGCGATGAAGGTATATTTAACGGCGATATATTAAAGGTCACTTTAAGTATCCAATAGGAGCGTTGAAGGCCTGTCCGAGCTCATGTTTTTCGCTACGCGCACAGGCATGCGCCGTATCTGAAATAATCGAGGAGAAACACCATGGATTTTTCCTATGATCCCATCGCGCTACCGACTCGACCTACGCTCACAGACAAAGAAGGCCTATCTCGATGCCAGCAGTTCTGCAAGGAAATCAGCAGCCGGCGTACTGTTCGTCACTTCTCTAATCGTCCCATCGACCAAGGGATAATAGCAACAGCTGTACGCTGTGCTGCCTCTGCACCCTCAGGCGCCAACCATCAGCCTTGGCATTTTGTCTGCATCAGCAACCCTGATACGAAGCGCCTCATTCGCCTTGCCGCGGAAGATGAAGAACGCGCCTTCTATGCCGGCAAAGGGGGCAATACATGGCTAGAAGATTTACAACCACTAGGCACAGACGCGCAAAAGCCTTTCTTGGAGACAGCACCCTGGCTCATTGCGGTTTTTGCTGAACGCTATGGTCTTGATAACAAGGGTAATAAAACTAAAAACTATTACATCTCTGAGTCTGTGGGTATCGCCACAGGCATTCTAATTACCGCGCTGCATACGGCGGGGCTTGCCACGCTGACACACACACCAAGCCCCATGAAATTTCTGAATCAAATTCTACAACGACCAACAAGAGAGCGGCCCTTTGTACTTCTGGTCGTTGGCCATGCCGCAGCGGATGCGCAAGTGCCTAGAGCCGCCACAATTAAGAAACCTTTTGACGATGTAACCACCTTTTTTAAATGAAGACACAACGCAGGTGTTAGTCAACCGCCACTTCAATCATCGAACCATTAATCCGCACGGGAAACGTCTTTACCGGAACGCGACTCAAGGTACCCACCGGTTCTCCTGTCTCCAAATTAAAGCGCAAACCATAAAGTGGACAGGCGATATGACAATTTCGAATACGGCCGCCTTCAAGCTCGGTTGCCTGATGGGTACACTGATTTTCGATGGCATAGAACGCGCCTTTAGCATTGCAGATTAGCACATTGATGCCATTCAACTTGACGCCGCGTGAGGTATTGGCGGCCAGCGTATCGACAGGAAAAACAGCTTGGAATTGTCCATGAACCCACCTTGGTTGCGGGTTAACTTATGTGGAGCGATGAATATTCGGGCCGATTTAATATAATAGTGCAGATAAGCATCTAAGTAATGAAGACAACGCTATCAATATAAATCACCTATCGATAGTTGGTAGAGCCAGACATTGATCATTGCAAGAGAGAGCTATCTAGGTATGCTCCTTATTAACGAATAAGCGTAAGAGAAGGTACATGATGGCGCAGACAATTTACTATGATCCGTATGACAGAAGCATCGCGGAGAGACCTTACGAACTCTATTCGTGAATGCGCGACGAAGCGCCATTGTATTACAACGAGGCGTATGATTTTTTTACGTGACGCGGCACTCCGATGTTAAAGCAGGGTTAGCCAATCACCAATCATTTAGCTCTGCACGAGGCGATATCCTTGAGATGATCAAACAGGATGCGCCCATGCCTCCAAGCACCTTTATTTGCGAAGACCCTCCAATGCATTCGGTTCATCGAGCAATCGTTCAGCGCATCAATCAGGAAATGACCCCATGTGATCGCGACGGCACGGTGGAAGATATTGCCAATACGGTATTTTTTCTGGCCTCTGATGAAGGCAGTTACATCAATGGCCAGAGCATTGCTCTGGACGGCGGTTGGAGCACCACCAAGTTCTTGTGCGAGGACGCGATGATGGCAGAGCGAGTTTAGTGCCCAGTAGTGAATGCGCTTATCGGGCAGTACTATCAATCGCACCACCATTGAAACTTAAAATGGAGGCTCGGGTCGGAATCGAACCGGCGTAGACGGATTTGCAATCGAGCAAACCGCGCCAAGCACAGTCCATAACAACACGCGGCAATAACTAAATCAATAAGTTACCATTGCTGAATTCTGTAGAGTGTTGCTTGTTCTAAGCGTGATTTGTCCCAAATTTGTCCCTACGCTGAGCAGTGGTTAGGGAGAGAGCCATCAACCAAGCCTGCTGTAGTCGAGAGGTAGCACGCGAGTACCTCCAAAGTAGCGCAAGGAAGGTAACTAACAGTTCGTTACTGACTCATGACCAGCCAGCACTAAACTTGA
>Ga0181577_10001744_pt1 | contig 17312 bp, 15 predicted proteins | sample 101ome_21_FD_132468 | JGI IMG/M metagenome (GOLD analysis project Ga0181577, IMG submission 132468) | Coastal salt marsh microbial communities from the Groves Creek Marsh, Skidaway Island, Georgia - 101413BT metaG (megahit assembly) | ecosystem: Environmental > Aquatic > Marine > Intertidal...
CCGGCCGGTATATCTGGTTCGTAACCCAGCAAAATCAATGTCACGCGCGAACCAAGAACTTGAACGCATCACCCTAGAAGTCATCAAAGATCTTGTTTCGCGCGGCATTTGGCAAACAATTGACAAATAATCCTGCTTGATACTCAGTCCTTGTGGGTACTGGTATAGCTATGTGTATGGGACGGGGTTTTGGCAGTCACATCGGTAGGAAACTGTACTTTGATGACAACAACATCCCGGCGCGGGGCACTGAATTCAAGCTTTAGCGCCCATTCCCTCAACATTTTCAAAACTAGTGGGACATGATATCGCCCGGCTTCTGCCAGCGGCATGGCTGGAATGGGTAGATGTTTTCGCGCATCTAGACCATGCCAATCCTCTATTGGTTGTCCTCCAACCTATGGAAAACCAAATACTGTTTTCCCATGTCACATAGATGTTTTTCTTATACCCCATAATGAAGCGACATTTAAACAAGAGGAAAGTCTAAATATATTTGCAAAAAATTGCTTAAATAAAGTTGATCACTCTCACAGGTCTCAAAATTCAAAAGTATAATATAGGAAAATTATATACCCAATAGACCGCAACACTATTTGAAGAGACCTGCACAGTCATAAAGAGTGGAGGCAAAGTAAATCAGATGACAAAGGGTTTGGGACATGGGCGAAAGACTGAAAAACAAAGTGGTCTTTGTAACGGGAGCCGGCTCTGTCGGGCCAGGCTGGGGCAACGGAAAAGCAGCGGCTGCTCAATTCGCGCGAGAAGGTGCAAAAGTTTTCGCCTCTGACATCAATCCAGAGGCTGTTGAGGAAACGGCGAGTATTATTCGATCCGAAGGCGGTATTGTTGAAACGACCGTATGCGACGCTGCAGACGCTTTATCCGTCGAGCACGCTGTCAAGGCCTGTATGGCAGCATTCGGACGCATCGACGTCTTACACAATAACGTTGGCATCATAGATCCCGGTGGCCCCGAAGACCTAACCGAGGAACAATGGGATCGGCTGATGGCGATCAACGTCAAATCCATTTATTTAACCTGCCGCCATATTCTGCCGATCATGACCGCGCAGGGTGGCGGATCTATCATCAATATCAGCTCAATTGCATCGACACATTCCCTTGGCTATTCATGTATCAGCTATTCAGCCTCAAAGGGCGCGGTGAATGCTTTCACACGCGACATTGCGCTAAACTACGGCCCGAAAAATATTCGCTGCAACACGATCCTACCTGGTTTAATGAATACGCCATTAATTCACATGGGCAACGTCACCGATGTCTACGGCTCGACCGAAGAAATGGTGCGCCAACGCGATGCTATAATCCCACTTGGCAAAATGGGTGATGGGTTTGATGTTGCGCATGCAGCGGTGTTTTTAGCGTCTGATGAGTCCAAACATATTACCGGCATTGAATTGGTAATCGATGGTGGCGTAACGCTTAAAGTCAGGTGACCAAAGATGAAATTATTTGCGAATACGACCTCTCCATTCGTGCGCTTGGTACGCCTTGCCATTGAGGAAAAAGCTCTCAGCAACCAAGTTGACATCGAAATCATTGACCCTTGGGCTGATCCTGAACATTTTCTGGCCGCCAATCTTGCGGGCCGGGTTCCAACCTTAGTGACGGATGACGGCCATGCGATTGCCGAGGCGCATTTGATTTTGCGCTATCTTGATGAGCTCGGTGGCATTTCTATTTTTCCGCTCGAGGATTTGCCCAATACTTTGGCAATTGCTGGCGCAACTCTTGGCGCAATCGAGGCATCAACCGCAATTATCATTGGACGCAAATCCAGCGAAAAGTTTGATAGCGACATGGTCGGCTCAAAACGCCATCGCACGATAATCGAGGGTTTCAAATACTTGAACACTAACCTTCCCCGCGACTTTGCAGACCGACCAGACATCGCCAATTTCGCGGCGGTCACATTGGTCGACTACGTCTTATTTCGCTTTCCAGACACAGACTGGTTGTTTGATCTACCCAATCTGGCCGCTTGGCGCGACCGCCAAAACGGTCATCCCTCAGTCGAAGTAACCCGCCCTTACATGTGAGAATCCAGATGACCGAAACGCATCTTACCGAATTGAACCATTGGATCAATGGGGTCTCTGTACCACCTACGACTGGGCAATATATTGAAACTCTGTCCCCTATGACAGGCGGTCCCGCACTGCGCGTAGCAGCCGGTAATGCTTATGATGTGAGCAGAGCAGCTCAAGCAGCGCAAGCGGCCGCGGATGCATGGCGCCACTTTAACGCGGCCGAACGCGGCCGGTTGATGCTTGCTTTGGCCAACAAGATGCGTGAATGCAAACAAGAGTTAGCCGAGATGGAGCGTGCAGACACAGGCAAACCCATGGCCGGTGCTCTGGCCGAAATAGACGGCAGCGCTCAATATTTCGAATTTTACGGCAGTTTAGTCTATTTGCAGAAGGGCGATATTTTAGACGTCGCGCCCGATCAACATGTTTACACCAAACGCGAACCTTATGGTGTGATTGGCGTCATTACCCCTTGGAACCTCCCCTTGAACCAAGCGGCACGTGCAATTGCTCCCGCCCTCACTGCAGGAAACGTTGTGGTAGCTAAACCATCCGAGATAACGTCACGTACAACAATCGAAATGGCGCGTATGGCGAGCGAAGTTGGCTTTCCTGATGGGGTCATCAATATCGTACTAGGAACAGGTGAAGCAGTGGGCGAACACATTGTGCGCCACCTAGCAGTACGCAAAGTTGCCTTCACCGGATCAGTTGGAGTTGGGCGTGCGATCGGCCATATCGCAGCCGATCGGATCATTCCCCTGACGCTAGAATTGGGCGGAAAATCCGCGAACATTGTGTTTGACGACGCAAATCTGGATTTTGCAGCCACTGAAACGGTCAAAGGTTTTACTTTGAATGCAGGCCAAGTGTGCTCGGCAGGAACACGAGTCTTGGTGCAGCGTTCGGTTTATGATGTCTTTACTAAAAAACTAGCCGACGCAATAAAAGCAGTTGTCCCCGGCGAAACTTTAGGGCCCATCATAACCCCAGCCCAATTTCAAAGGGTTCAAAGCTATTTCAAAGTGGCCCAAGACAATGGTGCGCGCTGTTTGGCAGGAGGCGATGTAGCGACAGTCTCTGGGCAAGAGAATGGGTTCTACATCCAACCAACACTTTACTGTGACGTGTCCAACGACATGCGGATCGCACAAGAAGAAATTTTTGGTCCCGTTGGTGTAGTTATTCCCTTTGATACAGAAGAAGACGCAATTCGCATCGCCAATGACAGTGATTATGGCTTGATAGCCACAGTTTGGAGCCAAAACATAGGGCGTGCGCTGCGCTTGGCGGATCGAATCGAAGCTGGCCAGATTTTCATCAATATCTGGAACACAATGTCAGTGCAAACTCCTTTTGGCGGGCACAAAAACTCTGGCTATGGTCGCGAAAAAGGTATCGAAGCAATCCACCATTATTCGCACACCAAAACGGTAACTGTAAAATATTGATTACGCCATCGACCAGTCCGCTTCACAGCTGGACACTGACATTCACCTCCAGCTTTAGTTTGTGCACCGCATCGGACGCCTAGCCAGTTCGGCCCAAAACGTGTCTCCAGGTGATCGTGACGTTGCCTTTTGCAATCATTTTGAGCACCCCTATATGAGTGTTGTATCATAACACATTTAAGAGCACTGTTCGAGGGGGCATTCTAAGTGGAAATCTCACATACAGCATGACTGCAAGTTGGATGATCTCAGAGCTGGTTTTGAAATAGCGGAAGGATACCGGTTTAGGCATGGCTGAATAGCTAAGCCCATTATCGATGTCAGGCAACTTGGGTTATTCTGACAGTTCCATCGAAGCAATTCACCAATATTCCCATACCAAAACAATCACAGTGCAAATATAAATGCTCCGTATTTTGCGAATTTTTAAACGATCATAATTCCAACAAAAAATTAGTCATGCATTCAGTTAAACCAATAACAAAAATTCCATGATCAATGCGTGATCAAAGCACATACTTTGACTTTTTGATTTGCAATATGTTGCTAACAATTTCCTTCCGGGCTGCTTAGCGGATCAACACCAACTTCTATAGAAGTTATCCTTCAATCGTACGCAATCACTATGTGATGTTGTCTATTTGTAAATGCTAAATTTCATCATTTTCTATATTATTTTCCTATAGCGGGAAAAATATATCACTATTTGGCCCTTTATTAAATTCAATGTACTAAATACATGTAGCAGCGTCGCCCCATACGTTGCTAGCAATGTGAGAATATACCTCCCTTTTATATTCTCCCAATATAAAGAGCTCGAAGGTCACCCTTACGAGCTCTTTTCAATTAAATTGGCATCTTAAACGTTTGTGATACTTATTTTTATATCGTCGATATGTTGGTAAATTGATAAAAAATCAATTCATACTAGTTTCAGGCAGAGCATGGAATTATACTTATTCTATGATTTCACGCTTAGTTACATTGCAATCAAGCCTGGAAGCTAACACATGAAATTAATTTTTTCTCTGTTATTCATGCTTATTGCAGGAACCATACATGCAGAAACGCTAAACTTTAATTGTTTAGCGAACAAATACCCCGCGGAGGCTTCTGTCAAATTAGATGATGAGAACCAAACAATGACTTTCGCAGCTCATGATGTATCCGAGGCTGGTGGTAAATATACATTTCAAGCAACTTTTTACGAATATCTGCCTACGTCAGGATTAGTATTTAACACTACCTTGGGTATCAATTCTACAGGTGACTTAGGTTACTACACTTTTATTTATAATGAAGCCAAACGTCAGATCATTCAGACTAATAATAACCAGCGAAAGGATGTCCTTTACAAACCCACATTGTGGACATGTGATAGACATTGAATGACTGCTTAAGATTTTTAGATTTTAAGTTATGTCCGATTTGAAATAATTCCTTGCTTATTCAATTAGTTCGGCTTTGAATTATCTGATCTCAAATAAAGCCAAGCACCCATCTTCCGAAACTTTTGTAGATAATCTGCACCAAATTCGTTTTGGTATATAAAAAACTTATATTGGCTGAACGAAAATTGAACTTCCCAAGTTAGCAGAAAAATACGAGGGTTTAAGAGACTACAAGGGAGTAAAACAGATGAGAGAAAACGAATTCACGGCGGCAATCAATAATATTTGTTGGGATAAGGCTGAGCCCATCAAACAAAAACTAATGGCTCTTTATGATTATTCAAACTCTGAAAAGTTCGGCAAAAAAAATTGTGCAAGCAACAACATTTCTGAAATTATAGTACACGCTCGAGACCTTGGAATAGTCAATTCAGAATTTGATGAAAATGAGATAAATTGGTGTGTTGAAGAGTTCATTCGTGAAGGCGATAAGGCATTAATAATATTTACCGTAACACTTGGTGCATCGTGCAAAAAGCAACGCATTGCAGATGATACGCGTGTCGAAGAAAGATTTTTAGCAATTGCGAATTTTACTACCGATAATATTTCCAGTTTTTCAGTGACAAAAGCAACCACTGTTCACTAAATCTCTGCTACACACCTTTGAAATTGAAATCACTAGGCGCTATTCAGCAAAATCTGGTGCGGCACTTACTAGGTGGTTGTATATTGTTTGAAAGTGCAACCATCCAATGTATTCAGATCCAACATGCTCCCTGCTATACCTTGCGCGGTCCTCTGGAATCTCGATTGGCTTGATTCCGGAAGCTGCTATGTCTAATTGTTGTTTACAGCATCGTTCCAAAGCAATGAACCAAAATGCTGCGCTATCTATCGAATGCCTACTTGCCGTCAATAGTCCATGATTTTGATGTAATGCTGCTTTCACTCCATTGAATGCTTTGGCCACGTCATTGCCCGCATGATTTTCGACTGCTACCGCCCCGGCCTGATCGCCAATTACAACATGGTCTTCAAAAAAAGCACATGCGTCCTGCGTTATTGGCTGAATTGGTTTCCCAGTAGCACACCATGCTGTTCCATATGTCGTATGCGCATGGCACATCGCAACTATGTCAGGATGTTGCTCGTGTACATTTGCATGTAACACAAAACCCGCTCTGTTTACGGCATACTTCCCCTCGATAACATTTCCTGCATGGTCAACTAAAATCAAATTAGAAACGTTCACGTCCGCAAAATGAATACACATGGGATTGGTCCAATATAAGTTTGGTTCCTCAGGGTCCCTAACTGTCAGGTGTCCTGCGAATCCATAATCAAACCCTTCAACTGCAAACGCACGACATGCAGCGGCCAGATGCCTTTTACGATATAATCGCTCTTCTTCCAAGGTTTTGAAATCTGGAATTTCAGGAAAAATAAGCCCTTGTTGTTCAGGCTGGTAAATTGAAATTCGGTTTCCCAATTCTAACATCTTTTCTCCCTATCAGAACTGTAGTATACTATCAAAAAACTTGCCAACATCCTCTGCTAGCAGTCTAGGTTGTTCCAACGCTGCAAAATGCCCGCCTTTTGGCATTTCAGTCCACTGTCGAATATTTGTGAAGTTTCTGACTGCTACACTTCTAGGTGGGCGTCTAATTTCTTTTGGAAAAGCGGCATAGCCCATTGGCACATTAATTATTTCATCATCAGGCAGCGTCCATTGAGTATGGTGTCGATCATAATAAGGCCAAAATGATGATCCAATTGATTTCGTAAACCAATAGAGCGAAATATTTGCCAAAATTCGATCGCGTGAAATCACATTTTCAATCGAACCATCATTATCAGTCCAGGTATTAAATTTTTCAACAATCCATGCAGCCAAACCAGCCGGTGAATCAGTTAAAGCGTAAGCTAACGTCTGAGGCTTAGTACCCTGAATATGTGTGTAGGCGGTTTCTTCTCGGAGCCAAAAATCAATTTCTTTTGCGTAATTTATTTCAGCCTCACTGGCGCCTTCACTAACGTTGGGGTCTGGTCTTGTTGGAAGCATATTCAAGTGCATGCCCAATACAGACTCTGGGTAATTCATCGCTAATGCAGTGCTAATAAACGCTCCCCAATCTCCACCTTGGGTAGCAAATTTTTTATACCCCAAGAGATCCGTCATGAGATGTTTAAAAAAATCACTCATTTGAACTGCTCCCACCCTCTTTTGATTATCAGAAAACGACATTCCGAATCCAGGAAGTGATGGTGCAATCACAGTAAATGATGGGTTATTTTTCAGTCCAGCGCTCTTTGGGTCTGTCAACAATGGAATTAAATCTAAAAATTCAAACACTGAGCCGGGCCAACCATGTAGCAGCAAAAGTGGTATTGGACTGTCACCCTTCCCATCTGCTTTGATGAAATGAAGATCTATATCGTCTAACTTAACTTTAAATTGCGGAAAAAAATTCAGTTTGTCTTCTTGCTTACGCCAATCAAATTCTGTGGACCAATAATTTATTAGGTCACTTAAATACTGTTTATCGGTACCAAATTTCCATTTATCACCAGGTGTTTGATCTGGATAACGAGTTCTCTTCAAACGCAAGACCAAGTCCAAAATTTCTGCGTCAGATACTTTAAGCTCAAAAGCTCTTATTTCGTTTTTCATGTTATTCATACGAGTAAATTTTCAATCACCAAGGCAATACCTTGTCCGCCACCAATGCACATGGTAGCTGCGCCATACTTTTTTCCGCTCAATTTCAACTCATAGAGCAATTTCGTCGTAATGATCGCACCACTAGCACCTATTGGATGACCTAATGCAATCGCTCCACCATTGGGATTGATTTTCTTCGGATCGGCTCCAAGCTGTTCAGAGACTGCACAAGCTTGTGCCGCAAATGCTTCATTTGATTCAATTATATCCAAATCGTTTATGTTGATGCGCGCAATTTCCAATGCCCTTTGCATCGCGGGAACAGGACCTATACCCATCAATTTTGGTTCAACGCCCGCTACCGCGTAAGATAAAACACGTGCCATTGGCGACAGGTTTTGTTTTTCTGCTCGCTTCGCATCCATGAGGACCAATGAAGCCGCACCGTCATTTATTCCGGAGGCATTACCCGCAGTAACTGTTCCGTCTTTCTTAAATACAGTTCTCAAATTTTCCAAATCCGATATAGAAATATCATCACGCACATGTTCATCAACATCAAAAACACGAGCATGACCTTTCGTATTTATTTCGATAGGAACGATTTGCTCCTTGAATTTTCCTGAATTTATAGCGCTTGCTGCCCGCCGATGACTTTCCAAAGCGAATTCGTCTTGTTTTTCTCGACTTATTGAATATTTCTCGGCAACGTTTTCTGCTGTGACTCCCATGTGTCCATGACCGAAAGGATCATTTAAAACCCCAAGCATCATATCGACTACTTGCGCATCCCCCATTTTTTGACCCCATCTGTTTGAAGGAATTAGATACCCAGCTCGGCTCATGCTTTCACTGCCTCCACATAAGGCGAGACTAGAGTCTTTCAACGCAATCGATTGAATTCCTGAGATGATTGCCTGAAGCCCTGAGCCACATAGTCGATTTAATGTTAGAGAGGGAGCATGAACGCTCAGGCCAGCTCCAATAGAAATTGCCCTTGAAAGATACATGTCCTTGGGTTCGGTATGTAAAACGTTACCGTAGCAGGAATAATCAAATGCCTGCTTTTCTAAACCAGATCTCTCAATTGCTACTTCAGCCGTAGCAACGCCCAATGCTATCGGAGCAACGGTTTTGAGGGCACCACCGAAATCGCCGATGGCAGTACGAACTGCCGACAAGATTACAACATCCATTACTGTTCCTTTAAATTCAATTCCCATATGCCATCGCAGGTAGCCAAGTCGTCAGAGTTGGATACGCAAACACGATTGAAAGTCCTAATAGTTGAAGCACCACAAACGGTACGACGCCTTTGTAAATGTCCCCAAGGCTTATACCCGGTGGACACACGCCCCTGAGATAAAACAGCGCGAAGCCAACAGGCGGCGTTAGAAAAGATGTTTGAAGTGTGACAGCAACCAAAATCGCAAACCAGACAACTGATGGATCGTCGACAACCCCAAAGTTCTCAATGGATAGATCTAATCCCAAAATCACGGGCAGCATCAGAGGCATTATAATGAGTGTGATTTCGATCCAATCAAGCAAAAAGCCAAGTAAAAAGATGATAAAAAGAATAAACGCTATCACCATATAAGGATCATCAAAAGACCCAAGGACTAGGTTTTCTATAATCTCGTCGCCCCCATAGCGTCTTAAAATAAAAGCGAAAAAGTTAGCTGCGATGAAAATCCCAACAATATAACCTGATGTATTCAGTGTTTGGCGCATGACATCCTTAAATATTTTAAGATTAAGATTCTTAGATATAAAAGCCAAAATCGTCGCACCTGCAGCCCCAAGGCCGGAAGCTTCAGTTGGGGTGGCGAGACCAAAAAAGATCGATCCAAGGACGAGAAAAATCAATAACATAGGCGGGATAACAGAGAGCCCCACTTCCCCGATCACTTTTATGGTAACAGGTTCGGCATTTAAAGCTAGAGGCATCTCATTTGGACGAAAAACCCCATAAATAACGATGTATAATACATAGAGCGCTCCCAAGATAAGACCTGGGAACAGAGCACCCATGAACAAATCACCAAGAGATATTGCCAACTGATCAGACATGATTACGAGCATTATGGAAGGTGGGATCAATATTCCAAGAGTGCCCGACGCAGCAATGGTTCCTGTAGCAATGGGTTTGGCGTAACTTTGCTCCATCATTGCTGGTAATCCCATCACCCCGAGCAAAACAACTGAGGCACCAATGACGCCAGTTGACGCCGCTAGAATGATCCCGATTAGCATAACCGTTAATGCTAATCCGCCTTTAAGTGCTCCAAATAGTAATTGCATTGACTTCATCATGCGTTGCGCAACGCCGGATTGATCGAGCATGAGACCCATAAAAATAAACATTGGTAATGCAACAAGAACCGGGTTTTTTATTATCCCACCAAAGAAACGCCCTGCATTCGCACCAAGTTTTACATAAGTGATACCAGTTCGTTTGAACTCGATATATTCATTAATAATTTTCCGTGCCGGGTCCAAAATGAACTCTGCAAAAACACCGAATATAAGGGCTACGCCAACAAGAGCGAATGCCACAGGGATGCCGCGAAAGAGCATGAAAATAAAAACGAGGAAAATTATAAGAACCAGCCATTGATTAAGGTCCATGATCATTCCCAGGTACGACAATAGGTGCATCTCGATCATCCCTTCAGCAATTTTTGTGTGCGCAGATACGATACAATGAAAAGTATAATTAGAAGCCCAAGCCCCATTTCGACAGTATGCGAAACCATGGGATCACGAGCGATATTTCTATGGTTCAAGTCTGGGTTTGAAAGACGGATAAACCACCAAAGTGCGTAAAAAACAAAGCGCTCTGCAACAAACCAAAGGAATGGTAATGAAGCTATAATCTTCAAATACAAAAATGTTTTACCGAGTATTTTTAGATGGCGACATAAAACTGTCCAAGATGCTATAATTGCTAGTAAGAATAAAATTGGAAGAGACGTTTTCAATATATAAAGCATATGCAGTCCGTTGGGACTGTCCGATCCCTCACTTGCTTTTATCGATGCGAACGCATAATGCATCAATATATCTGTCATTAGAGCCAAGAAGGGCAGTAAAAGCCAACCGTGCGCGAAGACCTCAATCCGAGCCTTGCGCTTCGGTGAGTAATTTTGGTGTAGTATATCAACCCGAACGTGACTTTCCGTCGTGATGGCATAGCCAAACCCAGTCAACATCGCAAATCCGTACATCCACCATTGGGCATCATCCAACCAGGCCTGATTAAAGCCAGCTTTTCTAATGATTACCTGAGTCACAATCGCAACAATCAAAAGTGGAAAAATCCACGCCACCACATTTGAGACACTGATCATCAATCTGTCACCAAAGAGATGATTATCTTGATTCTTTTCTCCTGGATCAGTGATGGAGATAAATTGGTTTAGATTTTGCACTTCTGTGGACATCAAGCTATTCCTGTCAGATATTTTCAAGGATAGACCGACGACGAATTAACTCCGTCGTCGATCTTTTGGCCTAATTTACTTTCAACGATTGCGAGGGAGATATATATTCTGCGACCAGGTTGCGTAGCCTTTACGGTATTCTTGTAAGTCAGCCCAAACCTCGGCGAAAAATGGATCGTCTGCAGCTAGCTCAGCCGCAACTTCATTCCATGCTCCCTCAAATGCGTTTAACATTTCCGGAGACCACTGTTTCAAGATAACACCGTTGTTTTCAACATTATCAACCATCGCGGCATAATTTGTCGCTTCACCTTCAGCTAGGTTGGTTGTGATATTCGCGAGACATGCAACCTTTATTTGCTCTTGGGCCCGTTCTCCAAGGCCTTCCCATACATCGCGGTTAACCAATAATTCAAACAACGTTGATGGCTGATGCCAACCTGGGAAATAATTGTATTTTGCAATCTTGTGAAAACCTAACCGAGCATCAATAAGAGGCATGGAGAACTCTGTTGCATCAATTGCACCGCGCTCTAATGCTGGGAAAATGTCGGAGGCACCCAGAAGAGATGTTGATACACCAAGTTTCTGCATCGCTTTTGCACCTAGACCAAAGAACCGCATATTTAGTCCCTTCAAGTCATCTACAGAGTTAATCTCTTTTTTGAACCAGCCAGATGTCTCTGGGGCAATAACACCACAAGGCGTTGCAACAACATTGTATCCATTTTCATCATACATCTGTTGCCAATATTTGGCACCGTCGTCGTATAACACCCAGCCCATAAATTCACCGGCTTCAGGTCCGAATGGGACAGCGGCAAAAAGTGAGGCTGCATTTATCTTGCCTTGCCAATAGCCGGATGTCGCATAGGCTGCATCGACGGAACCGCTGGAAACCGCGTCGAGTGCTTCTAGCGTTGGAACGAGCTTTCCAGGATCGAAATGCTCAAATTCTACTTCGTTTGAAATAGAATTTATCTTTGAAACAAAATCTACACCTGCTGTACCCAGAATCGGCAGATTCTGACCAAATGCAGACGTCATTTCTAGTGTATCTTTTGCAATGACGGAAGTGGTCGTAGCGACGAGTCCCACTATTGCAGCTGTGATAATATTTTTCATGTTCTTCTCCTTGTTGAACAGACTGATTTCACTTTTGATGTGCAGTGAAACCTATGAATGAGTTGGGCAAATTATTTTCCACTGCACAGTAGTTTTCAGAGCAACCTGAGTTGCTCCAAAATATGCTCAGACCAACGCAGCCTTTACTTTTTCAGGTGTAATCGGCAGAGATCGAACCCTCGCACCTACTGCATTAAAAATTGCGTTGGCAATTGCAGGAGCCACCACCGTCGCAGCAACTTCTCCGACACCGACAGGATATGACCCGTTTTCGAGTACCTCCACATCCAACTCCACGAGATGCTCCATGCGAAGTGGGTTCATCTCTGCAAATGTTGGTGCTTGGATCACACCATTTTCAAATGGTGTGTCCTCAAGGATTGCAAAAGCCAGCCCCCAGAGGGTCGCACCCATGGCCTGATCCTTCGTGTGTTGCGGATTAACTAATGTTCCATGTTCTGAAGCCACAGTGAGTTTTTTCACAGTGAATTCACCAGTTTCTTCATCAACAATCACATGAGCAGCACAAGCATTCCAAACTGCTGTATTCCTTTCTTGCGGTGCGGAGACTGCCAATCCAATACCCTCTCCATTCGGAAGTGATTTGTAATAATCAGTCTTTTCTGCAACGTGCCTCAAAACAGCGGCAAGCCGCTTGGCACCTCCCTCAGTCGCTCCTGAACCAGCATTTTTTCCGGCACCATCGAGTAACTCATAGCGAAGTGAAAGTGGATCCTTACCAATATGATGTGCCACTTCATCGATAAAAGATTCCACCGCAAAGTATTGATAACCAGGTCCAACAGCACGAACCGCGCCCGGAGGTAATGCATCTTGAGCGATTTGATTGTGAGATGTCACAATCGTATGATTTGGCAAAGTGTACCAATGATCCTGTCCATTCACTGCAAATGGATCATGTTTGGGACGTGACTCATCACCAGTTGCATCTGGTGCCATAAAAAACGGCGCGAGAATAGGGGCGAGATACGATCCGGCGTTTGAAACCCGAACCCCATCAATCTTATTTCCTATTATAGCTGCTTTCATGTTAACAGCGTTAACTGGACGAGAGTAGTCCATCTGGTTCTCGAACTCTCTTGAGAAGATCACCTTAACTGGCTTATCCAAAGCTCTTGCGGCAATGGCAGCCATAAGATGTGGATCTGAGTATTGTCTGCGGCCAAAGGAACTTCCAAGAAGTTGCTGATGAACCTTTATATTTTCTTCTGCGATGCCAAGTTTCACCAAATCTCCAACCATAAATGATTGTATTTGTGTACCGGTATAGACGTGACATTCATCTCCTTTGAACTCGACAAGTGCGGTTTGAGGTTCAATGCATCCATGTAAGTTCACAGCTGTTGTGTACGTCGCATCAACAATTGTTTCGGCATTCGCTAACGATGCCTCAGCATCACCCTCTTTTAAAAAGTGTGACTCTGCTTCGCCAGTTTTAATCAAGCGTAAATTTTCAGCTTCCAAGTCAGCGAAACTTACGTTTTGATTTGGGCCGACGTCGTACTTTACATCCAATAAATCTGCTGCCTTGCGCGCCGCGAAGTAAGTATTTGCTGCTACCAAAACAATACCCGTTTGGTAAAATTCTAACACTGGATCATCAGCAATCACGAAACCCTGATACCCAGCGATACTTCGAGCAGCAGTATCATCAACAGAAATTACCTTAGCACCATGACGTACGGGTGGTACTAGCGGAGTCGCCACAACCATATTTGGTACACTTGCATCAATCCCATAATTAGCCGAACCATTGGTCTTTGATGGAATATCAAGGGCAGCAATATTTTTCCCGATGTAATTACGCTGTTCCGGCGACTTAAGTGTGATTGCCGCCAACTCTTCTTCGCTAAAGGTTCTTGTTTCGACTCCAGATGCCACAAGCGATCCGTAAGTCACTGTATGGCCATTTCCTGAAATCACACCCTTGTTGACGGTATAATCAGTTGGTGCTCCACCAAATTTTGAAGCCGCTGCCTCTAACATGGTGATACGACCCGAAGCACCAGCGCGAGATAGCGCATCAAACGTCCAATTGATCGACCATGATCCACCAGTCAAATGGAAGCCCATACGCGCATCATAGCCAATGTAGTCTATCGAAACATTCTCCCAATCAACTTCCAATTCATCGGCTACGAATTGCGCAAGCGCTGTTCCAACATGCTGACCAACCTCGGCTTTATTGATATGCACAACGACCCTTTCGTCGGCATGAATATCAAAGAAAAGCGTCGGTGATATTAAAGAACGTACGTCAGCAATTACTTGGTTTGGAGCTAAAAGGCCCCAACCCATAGTAAGGCTTGTCGCAGTCGCGCCAGATCCAATCAAAAAAGCACGACGGGAAACTGTTGGATTATTTTGCATTCTGTGTTCTGAATTCATTTTATCCTCCATTTACACAACTGCTGCTGCTGTCTTAATAGCAGCGCGAATTTTATCGTAAGTCATGCAACGACATAAGTTACCATTCATTGCATCCGCTATTTCCTCATCCGTAGGGTTTGGGATGTTTGATAACAAATCCGCAGCTTGCATGATTTGACCAGACTGACAGTAACCGCACTGCGGGACTTGGTGGTCGATCCATGCCAACTGCAAGGGATGTTCGTTCGTTGGATGTAAACCCTCAATTGTTGTCACAAGATCTCCATCTTGCAAGTCATCGACTAAAGTTTGACAGGATCTCACTGCTTCGCCATTGACGTGAACAGTGCAAGCTCCACACAAACCTTGACCGCAGCCAAACTTTGTACCCGTCATATTCAGTTCTTCACGAATGACCCAAAGTAAAGGTGTATCCGCATCAGAACCAACAACGGTTGTTTTACCATTGATAGTTAGTTTCTTCATATTTTCCTCCCAATTGCTCTCGTTAGAGGTGCAATTTTTACTGTGGTGAAAAGCTCCCAACGATCTTTATGGGAGCATGAGTTTGGCTCTGGGCCAATTTTAGGCAGAAAGTATGTACGGTTTTTCATCACCTTCCCCCAAAATTCTTTTGAATGGATCTGTTTCGATAAGGTTTAATGCTCTCGCAGCAAATCGGCTTGCGAGAACTCCAAGTTCATGTGCTTCATCTGAAGCTGCGTTTCCTTCTCGTGCGCGATCTTCAATACCCCGAAAGATGACTGAAAAGCGGAAGAATGCAAAAACTAAATGAAAAGTCGTTAACCGGCTTTTATGGTTTGAATGGGCAATATACTCGTCGATAAAAATTTCATGTTCAGGAATGCCAGACACTTTCCAATCAGTATCAAGCAAACCACCATATTCAGTTTTCGAGCTAAACCAAGGAATGATACAAAAAGCCAAATCAGCCAATGGGTGCCCCAAAGTAGAAAGCTCCCAATCCAAGACACCGATCACTTTTGGCTCAGTTGGATGAAATATCATATTCCCTATTCGGAAGTCACCATGTGCGAGCGACAAAAGTCCATCTTCAGAAGGTATATTTTCTGAAATCCATCTGATTACTGCATCGAGTTGCCGTATCTTGGGACCATTGGACTGACCGTACTGTGAGGACCACCTTTGAAATTGACGATAGTAATATTCTGTGTGTCTCCCAAAGTTGCTTAAACCTAGTTTTAATGGATCCAAATTATGTAATTTCGCTAATGTTCTTGCAACATCCAAATACATCTCTTTTCGATCATGTTTTTCGGCAGCATGAAGACTACAGTCCTCGAATACCCGTCCCTCTAATCTTTTCATAATGTAAAAGGCAGAGCCTAATACTGCTTCATTTTCCTCGTACAAGAGTACCTCAGGAACAGGAACTGGACTCCCGTATATTGCACTCTGAATTCTGTATTCTCTATCAATCGCATGTGCGCCTCTGATTAACTGACCCTCTGGCTTTTTTCGCAATACCAGTCTCTGCGCACCCCAATTAACGAACCAAGTTGGATTGGATTGTCCACCGCTGATTTTCTGCACACTCAAGGCGTCTTCATTACCTAAATTATTCTTGAGCCATGACTGAAGAGCAATTACGTTCAAACTTTTCATCCCGACACCTTCCAATTCCAAAACTGCCCTAACTCTTTTTGAAGATGCTGGTTTAGTACCATCTGGTGGACCTCATCTGCCCCATCAACCAGGCGCGCTTGCCTTGCATATCGGTATATCCACTCAAGAACAGTATCTTTAGAGTAGCCTCTTGCGCCATTAATCTGAATTGCCGTGTCCGCCGCTTTATGCAAAATATTTGCAACATGAATTTTAGCCATAGAAATTTCTTTTTTCGCAAAACTTCCATGATCTAGCTCCCATGCTGCTTTCATTACTAAAAGACGCCCGGTCTCAATACCCATAGCGAGATCACCTAATTTTATTTGTATGCTCTCTCTATCCGATAGACTCACTCCAAAACCCTGACGTTTCGAGGCATATTCTTGCGCAATCTCGACACATCTTTTGGCCAAACCCAACCAACGCATACAGTGCGTCAAACGCGCCGGCCCAAGCCTAATTTGAGTTACTTTTAATCCCATGCCTTCGCCTAATAAAACCCGATCTTCTGGAAGAACTAAATCATTGTAAACAATCTCACAGTGACCACCGTGTTCTTCTGGCCCCATGATCGGTATGCGACGCTCAATTCCCCAACCGTCATCATCAGTATCATGTAAAAAGGCTGTTAAACCCCTTCTTGGATCATCAGAAGTTTTAGCTATCAGAATAAAATGCTTAGCGTCCTCAGCTCCAGTGATGAACCATTTTCGTCCATTGATCCTATAACCACCATTTTCTTTTATCGCTTGAGTTTTGATCATTGAAGGATCAGATCCACCACCCGGGTGTGGCTCCGTCATCGCAAAAGAAGAACGAACGGCACCGGAGGCGATGGGAGAGAGCCACCTTTTCTGTTGATCGAAATTGGCAACCTTCGCCAATAGCATCATATTCCCATCATCTGGCGCGGCGCTATTAAAGATAACAGGACCAAAAATGGAGCGGTTCATTTCTTCATAACATACCGCCATTCCTGCGTGATTTAATCCTTTTCCACCATGTTCTTCAGGGAGTTGAAGGCACCAAAGTCCTTTGCCTTTGGCTTTATTTCTCAGAGTTGTAAGCGCCTCTAGAGATATATTTTCATGTCGATCCCAAGCAGTCTTGTCGCGCTCGATGGGCATTACCTCTTCCTC
>Ga0181577_10001745_pt1 | contig 17311 bp, 27 predicted proteins | sample 101ome_21_FD_132468 | JGI IMG/M metagenome (GOLD analysis project Ga0181577, IMG submission 132468) | Coastal salt marsh microbial communities from the Groves Creek Marsh, Skidaway Island, Georgia - 101413BT metaG (megahit assembly) | ecosystem: Environmental > Aquatic > Marine > Intertidal...
AGGTTTTTGTGGATGAATTCCTAAACAGTTTAAGTCAAAAGCATGGTTTGGAGACACAAGAGTTTGATGATATACCAGAAGTCTCTGATGATAACTTTGCAGTGGGAGCATTCGCAGGAGGCACAGGCGGCCTCGGCGGAGGAGCTTGAAACTTGGCTTTAAGATCTGAAAAGTTTAATAAAAAGTCTGTTCATTTCAACATTTCAAAAGATGCCCATGCATCTTTTAGAATTGCTTGTTTTGAAAGGCAGCTATCAATGCAAGAAGTCTTTGAAGACTTTGTTCAACATATTCTTGCAGAAGATCCAAAAATTCTAAGAATGCTAGATCAGCTTTCAGATGATAAGAAAAATAAGGTAGAAAAGAAATTTTCTAAACAAGATGTCGAATCAATCTTTGATTTAATCGAAAACAATAATAGAATCAAAGATTGAATTAAAACAAAGGAGAAAAAATGTCAGACGTAAAAGAAAAGCTCGACGAAGTTGTTGAAGATGTTGTAGAGGCTGTTAAAGACAAAGCTGAAGCAGGACTCAAAGAGCAAGTTAAGAAAGATCTCTACTTAAACAGCAAGACAAAGGGTGTCCTTGACGCAATTCAAGAAAGGCTAGTTTCTAGAAAGCTCCTTGTTTTCTTGACCGCAACTGGGCTTCTTATAGGAGCAGGATTGGATCCGGACACGTGGGGAATGATTGCCATGTTCTATATTGGAGGACAGTCTGCAATTGATGCAGTTCAGGTCTGGAGACACGGTCGATAATGAAACTTCTCAAAAAAGCCAAAGAAGTTGTCGTAGAATACTGGGAGATATTTGTAGCTGCATTTATGCTTCTGGTCGGAATTGTGATCGGAACTTCAGGAGGCAGAGAAAAAGTTGCTCAAGCAGATGCTGATGCTCGCAAAAAAGCACTTGACGATATAAAAGAGGGCACAGATGAAGCTGTCGAAGATTATCTAGATGCTAGAGAAGAAAATTTAGATAATAAAAGAGAGCAGGAAAGTGAAGCTGACGAAAAAGAAGAAGAAAGAAAAAAAGAACTGTTAAATGATTCCTCAAAACTAGATAATGTATTAAAGGACAAATACGGTCTTCGAGGAGGATAATTTGAAAACTTTTATCTTTTTAATTGCAGCAGCTTCTGCTTCTTATGCAACTGAACCTGATTACATACGAGTAGAATCGGGAGAAACTGCTTCAATCAGTGGTATACTTCTTTCTGAAGAGGCACTTGCTGAAATCATAGCACAAAACGAGCGAGAAGTTGAGCAGTGCAAAATTGACGCCGAATATTCTTTTAAAGAGTATCAGGCAGAGCAAAATTTGAGATACAGTCTGTTAGACACAAGATATCAAGCAGAATCTCAGATGTATTTAGATATGATCTCTGCGCGCGATGCTCAAATTAAAAGAGACAAAAAAAGAGACGTCTGGCAACGCTGGGCGACGTATGGTGCATTTATGCTGGGAGTAGGTACAACAGTTGGAATAACGTATGCTGTTAATCAAAACTTTAACTAAACATTCGTTTTCATCAAGATACTTACTAAAGAATTTGGAGATTTTAAATGGAAGTTAAAGTTAAAAAAGAAGTCCTGTTTAATCTGCTTAAAAAAGCATTGAACGAAAACAGAACTTTTGACAACCCTAGCGGTAATTTTATTCACTCTTTTGATAGACAGGAAGCACCAATTCAGGCGTCTCCTCACATGGCAACTCAACTTTCCGTAGAAGAGCCACCAGTTGCAGATGAAAACTACGTACCTGCTTCTATTAGCGAGCTTCGCTCAGCTGCATCAAGAATTGCTGAAGAAGTTCCTCCCGGAGAAATTGAGTACTACTATCGCGCGCTTCATAAGCTTCTCGACTCAGCTATTGACAAGAGTCAAGAAGGTATGCTCGCAGAAAGTTGGGATTTAGGATGGGAAGGAAGCGACTGGGAAGATTCAGAGTATGCTGACAATGATGAATACGGGTCAGAAACTTCAGGTGGTGGGAGTATCGAAGATGTACTAGCTGACCCTGCCTTTGCAGAATTAAAAGCTAAGTACGAAAAAGATAAGTTCTACGACGGCATGGAAGAGATACAGTTTTTAGCAGACAAACATAGCGTAGGATACACAGACATAGAAGATTTGTTAATGTCAAATCAATTTGATGTCGATACAGCGTCTCCTGATATTGCAGTAGCTCCTACCTCTTCGCCTGGAAGACTACAACCCGTTCAAGCTGGTCAAGATATTGTAAGGGACGAAACTGATGAAGAACTTCCTGAACTAAGTGACGAAGACTATGAAAGACTTTTCTCTTCTGTGGAAGACAAAGATATAGAAAGAGAAGATTTTGTTGAAAATAAACAACATAGAGCACTCACACCTGCATACTGGGAAGCTGCTCTTAATGATTTAAAATCAGGTAGTAGATATCCTCTCGAGATAGTTTCTCAAGTTGTTATGGACTCTATGGACGCTGTTTCACGTGTAATCGCAACTGAGGTATCTGTAAAGTATGGCTTCGGTGGTGGTGATCCGAGCGCTGATTTTGCAGGTTCTCCGGAAGAATCTGCCTGGAAAGGAATATTAAGTAACGGAATAAATACAAATCACGAAGTTGTTTATAAGCTTCCTGCTGAAAAGAAAACGCAAGATTACTGGAAGAAAAGAGTTATGTCATTCATGAACAAACTTCAGTCCGGAGCTGCAGGATCTTTGACACCTTACTCAAGTAATTTTACAGAAATAGCTTCACTTGCATTTGACCAGTACGAAAAAGAATCTGGCTTGGATGTCATGAAGTTTATGAATCAAATTGCGAATCGCGTCGCTGAGTCAATTGTTTTCGATCCTCAGTACGGCGCACAAACAAGAAACGTAGCTTCTTCTGATGAAGAACTGCTTGCCAAAACTATTGATACCGGATTTTCAGCTCAAATTAAAAAAGCTCCTTTCAATATTCCAAATAAGTCGGTATTTAAATCACGTGCTCTTGATCCTAACGATCAAATTGAACATGCAGGTGAACAGAAAACGCTAAAAGGCGCAATTGTGGATGCTGTAGTTGCTTATGTAATTGTAAAATCGGATGAATTTAAGAAAGAAAGAAAAGAGCTAGACGCAGATTTATCAAATGAAGCACGCGATCAAGCTATTCAAGCAATCATTGAAAACATTTCAGAAAGTGAATCTTTCACTTTTACATCTGGGACTGGAAAGAGAAAAGCTTCATTTGTAATCAGCAAACAGGACATCATTGGAGAAGTGAACTCTTATGTCGACCAGAAATTTGCCGAATCGCAAGTTGAAGAACAAGAATTTGAGGAAATGTCTGATGAAGAGATATCAGAGTTAGAAGCCTTACTTGAAGACCCTAATGTTTCAGAGGCTGAGAAAAAAGAAAGGCTTACAGATGAAATAGGCTCTCAAATTATGAGGAATACCGGATCTATTGCGACATACAAAGACTACGTCTATAGAGTTTTAAATAAAAAATTAAATCTAGCGCAGCAAGGGCTTAAAGACTTAGATGATCCTGACAAAATGGGAGATGCAAATTATATTACCATTTTCAATGACACGCTCGCAGAAATTATTCCTGCAACTGAAGAAGCGTTAGTAAAAATCTCAGAAGAGAAAATGAAGAGTGGTGCTAATAAAAATGAAATGCTTCCTTATGCTGAAGCAATTGCTCAGATAAGAGGGATTAAAGAATTAGTGTACAGTTCAGCTACAAGAGGCGGCGAAAACACAATTGAAAATCTCAAAGGTAACGTTTTTAGCATTCAGGGAGAAGAATACGATGCATTAGAATTTTTCTCTGACGGAAGAAATGTTGGCCCTGCAATATTGAGAACAATTGTTTCTGACCTTATTGGATCACGTCTAAAAGGTGCAGGAATGCAGAATATTGAAACAATTAATTTTAAATTTGAACAGAAAGTCAAGCGTCAAGCAGAGAATATTGAAGATGCATTAATCAGTGAAATGTTAAATCTTTTTTCTGGAATTGATCTTAAAGAAGCACAAGATGCAGCATATGTAACAGGTCAGGAGCTAGGCGTAAAAGAGACTAAAGCTAAATTCTTAGAATCTAACATGAAAGACTTGCAGATCAAAACAATCTATCCTTTTGTAGGTAGAGTTAAAAGACTTCCTGATTTCGATAAGATGAATCCTGCTGCTAAAAATTATGTGTGCTGGTTTACAGCAATTGCTGATAAAAATTCTGATGGCGCTGCTACTATGGATGAGAGAAAATCTACTGCTAGAGAACTTTATGATAAGCTTATGTCAATAGGGAAGGGAGAGATGACAACAGCTTCTTCAGAGGTTGAAAAAGCATCTCAAAAAGTAGAAGAAGTCATTAATAAGGTAATGTCTGAAGTTGAAGCCTTAGAAGACTTTACACAGAAGGAAGTCGCGCGAGTTAGAAAAGACTCTGCACTTATGCAGAAGATTGTAAATCAGGCAATGAAAATGTATCTAGAAGATATTCAGTACTTTGAAGGAGAAGAGGCCGAAGCATGAAAAGCCTTTACGAAGTCATGAACTTAAAAGCCAAGTCTATTAAAGAAGATTATGATTTTTCTGCTGATATGAATCGTCTTTTTTCTGCTGATTTTCAAGGAGTCAGAGACATACCTGAGTTGCCTATCGAAGCAGCAACAACAGAATGGGAAGAAGTTTCTGATTTTTACAAGACATCACTCGTTAGAACATTTTCTTTTGATCGTGATAAGCATCTTCGCTTTTTTGTTAATGAAATTTTGAAAACGGCAGAAAAGACAATGCACCACCCAGTTTTAAATATTGAAAGAATGAAAGTGCAGGTTGAGCTCTACACCCACGACATTAATGAAGTTTCTGAGCAAGACTTAAAAATGGCAAAATTTATTGATGAAATCTTCGATGATATAAAGTTTATTCAGGAGTTCTAGTGTCTTTTTTCGTTAGCGATGCTCTTAAAGGTAGAGTAACTGAAAACGATCTCCTGGAAGATAGTAAAACTTATATTGATGAAGAAGAAGACAATTCTGTTTTAGTTGTTACAATCAAAACATCAGATGAAGTTTTGCACGAATTTGAATTTGTAAAATTAGACAAGAAAGAGCATAATGCTGCTCTCTCTATAGAAATACCGATAACTTACAAATATATGCATCAGATTATTGGATCTCACGTTGAAATTAACTTAAAGAATAATTTGAGTAGTATTTTTCAGTCTAGCACAACTATTGACAACTTTGAGCTCATTAAACAAAACGAAAGAAGTTGCTACTTATTAAAGATAGTTATTGGTGCATAACTTTTATTGAGGAATCAAAAATGATTAGAGCAAAGAATGAAAAAGATCTTTTGAATATTCTTCGTTTAATTTCTAGCGAAGCTGTAGGGCTTTCAAAGAAAAGAATGAATGAGAATGCTGATCCTACGGTAAAATCCAGGTACATGAAACAGTATTCAAAAGATGAAGCAAGATATGGAAGGTTGTCAGAAGAAGAAAGTGAAGAAGAAGAACTCCCGCCTGAAGATCTACCCGCAGAAGAACCAGCTGCAGAAGAACCAGAAGAACCTGTAGAAGAACCTGTAGAAGAACCCGTAGAAGAACCCGCAGAAGAGACTGGAGAGGTTGGTGCTTCATTTGACTCTGTTGTTCAAGCTGTTAACAACTTAAGGGCAGGCAAATCTTTAAGAGATTCTTCAATTAAGCAGCAAGCTCAAAACTACTACGATAAACTTTCTGACGCTGAAAGAACAACTCTTCTAGTTTTCTTGAAAGCGCTTTCTGACATTATTGCTGGACAAGTTGACGGCAAGGACGCACAAGACCCAAGTGATCCACCTGTTTCAATTAACATGTCTACAGGCGACGAGGAAGATTCTTCTGACAACGAAGCTCCTGCAGAAGCACCACCAGAACCTGAAGCTGCAGAAGAAGAAGTTGAAGAGGCGCCACCAGAAGATTCTACCGATGAAGAAGATACAACACCTCCGATAAAAGTAAATGAGTCTCAAGATTTATCTTTACTCAGAAGAAAAGTAAGAAGAATGATGTTGAGAGGATGAAATGCCTGTTGTATCTGAAAAAACTATTAGAAAAATTATTTCTTCAAAAATAGAAAAGTCTGAAGCAATAAACGAAATAGGATTTGAGAAAAGACTAGATTTAAGATTGGGTGATACAACGCTTATCAAGTGTGATTTGAGCAATTTAAAAAACACTACATTTGCTGCTAAGTTTGCTAAGCATTTTATTTTCAATCCTGAAGTTACTACCACTACTAGAAGTGAAAGCGGTGAACTCGATACTTCGGTATTAACAAAAAGAAATTTAATAAGCTTCTTAACAGGGTTAGGTGTTTCTGACGAGCTAGATAAAGAGTATGAAAAAATAGTTGTCAATCTAGTTCGTCAAAATCCTTCGCTTATTGACAAATACATTTCTGCACTAGAAAACGCAATAACCCTTGTGTTCGGTCCAGTAAGTACTTTGTACTGCACAGCACTCAATAAGATGATGGGTTTTGGTGGTGATATCCAATCTTCGCCTACACGTAGTGAAGAAAATACTGAAACAATAAATCTTGCCGCACCCTTTGGAAATGCTTATTCAAAAGCATCAGAAGAGTTTTATAGATTAGAAAGATTAAATAAAAATAGCGTATTTTCTAATGAAGAATATATGCTACTCTATCCAAAGACTTCTTTGAATCACACAGGTGGCACAAGAGCAACTATTGGAATGACTGACCTAGGGAATGTTTTTTTACAAGAAGATCAAGTATTGAATGATATAATAAGCACAGACGATAGACGGCCCAGTAGAATCTATTCTGATTTTGAAGACTATGTAAAAGCTAGCATTTCTTACAGCAATGCAAGACAGATTCTTGAACCCATCAGGTCTTTTGTAAACTCGAGTAATGAAATTAAAAATAGTTACGAAGTCGGAGATACAATGAGAGCATACTTAAGAGGTCTAAGAGATAATGTCAGAGAAAATATCAAAAGAAGTTTAGGCGTTTAAAATTATTTAAACAAATCTAATGATCTCATTAATATTCTTTTATAAGGAGAGAATATTATGAACAATTCTTGGTATCCAGAAATTATGTACGAAGAAAGTGAAGATGGAGTTAGCTCAAAGATACCTTTTGTCTTAGTTCCAGAAGATCAAAAAATGCCTGAGATTCTTTTTATTTTTGAGAGCAGAGAATCAGGAGAGTTTGAACCCGGTTTGGATGGAAACCCTGTGCCTATCTTAGAGATGGACTTGCACCAATATGCTGATATGCAGGTTTTAAAAGAAGGACTTTCGCTTGATTTATTTGATCAAGTTCGTGAATGTCTTGGACTTAAACCCATGGCAGAAGCTGTAGCTGCTGGACAAAAAATAACCAATAGTGTTAGAAAAAATATTGAAGAAAAAACAAATACATCGACATAATTAAACTATAGCTCTTATGTGGAGAAGTTATTATGAAAATTAATTTAGACAGACTTTGTAAATTAGCTGGCGTCGAAGGTGGCAAAAGCAATCTTTTGAGCGAGGCATCAAACAGAAGTTATCACGAAGACGCAGCTGTTTCTGATGAAGCAGATTTCAGATTTGGCTCTGGACAACTTTCAGAGAACAATCGTGACCTGGAAGAAGATGACATGCCAGTAGAGGGTATGTACGGTTCCGACATGGATGAAGACGAAATAATTGAAGTCGATGAAAAGATGCTTGTTCAAGAAATTCGTAGAGCAAAGCAAATGATGGCAGAGACACGTCAAAGAAAAGAAAGTTTGCAAGAATCAAAGCTTCGCAAAATGATATCAGAAGAAATTGACTCTGTCTTTAAAGATCTAAATCTCACAAGCGGTTGGGTTTATGGTAAGAAGAAGCCTACTAATCGTCACAAAGGCTCTGTCAACACTGCTTTTCCAGGAATCGGGTTTAAAAATAATAGATGAAGCTTCACGAAACCACAATAAAAGAGCTTGTTAGAATTTTTCAAGTTCATGGCGGTCACAGAGAAGAATGGCGTCTTGCCCATGAACTTTCAAAGCTTGACTTAAGTCTTTACACACAACAAGTTTCTGGTAAAGAAGTTCTTGTCTTAACAGAAAGATTAAAAAAAGCTTTACAATAAAAATTGAAAACTTGACCAACTTTGTGTTATAATCTCTAATGAGGTTATTATGAAATACAAAGTTGGTCAAGTTTTTTATTTGGTTGGGGTAGAGACTGCTAAAGTAATACCCTTTAGAATCGTAGAAGAAATCACAAGAACTACGCTGGAAGGTGAAGAAAAGACATATATCGCTGAACTTCCCGATGCGAAAAAGTCTCAAATACCTGTCTTAAAACTAAAAGGTGAGATATTCGATAGCTTAGATGCACTAAGAACACATATGTTAAATAACGCAAAGCAGGCAATCGAAAGTATGATTGATTCTGCAGAAAAGCTTTCTTGGGCTGCCTACAATGTTGAATCTAAAAGCCCACCTAGGGACGTTCTAGATGAAATAGAATTACCTAAAGAAGAAACAGTAGACTCTTCTGAAGATAGTTCCTTAAACGGGTTTGAGGTTTTGAGTAAAGATGATGTAGAGACAAGTGATAGTGTGCAAGGTGATGAAAAAAGTGATATAATAAAGGTAGATATTGGCAATGGAGTCATGGCCAATATGAGCGTCAAAGATCTAGAAAAGGTGTCACAAATATGAAAGTTCTTCTACTCGATGCATACAACTTAATTTATCGAGCAAAGTCAGGATTTACGAAGGGTGAGTTTCCAATTGTTTTTAATTTCTTTAGAGGCGTAAGACCTCTTGTTGAAAAGTTCAGCCCAGACAAGGTGTACTTTGTCCTAGAAGGCAACCCTAAGTTTCGAAATCAACTCTCTTCAGGTGATTACAAGGGAAATCGACCAACACAAAGCAGATCTTTTCATGAACAAAAAGCAACTATTATTAGTCTAATTAAGAATTGCTTCCCTTTTGAAACTGTTCGCCATCCTGACTTAGAGTGTGACGACACAATTGCCACGTATGCTGCGCTACACGCAAGAAAAGGTGATGATGTAACAATCGTTTCTTCTGATTCTGACTTTATTCAATTGCTCAATGCATTTGAAAATAACTTTAGAATCTACAATCCAGTAAAAAAATCTTTTGTCAAAAAACCTGATTATGATTATGTTACTTGGAAAGCACTTCGAGGTGATAAGACTGATAACATTCTAGGGATTCCGGGCATCGGAGATAAGACTGCAGAAAAGATTTGTAATGATCCAGAGTTACTTAAAGAAACATTGAAAAACGCTGGAAAGAGAGAAATCTTTGAAAGAAATGTAAATCTAATCCGCCTTGTTGACTTCTCAAACAACTTAGATCAGGCAGAATCTCATGTGGGCCATGCAGATTTTGAAAAAGTTCGTGAAGCATTTGAACAAATGGAATTTACTTCGATGTTGAAAGAGAGTACTTGGAAAAAGTATTGTGATACTTTTAGTAGCTTATAGGAGAAAAAATGTATATTGATAACGCACTTCAAGAAACACTTAGAGCAAAAGGAATTATTAGTCAAAACGAAGTTGTGTCTAAAGAAGGAGATCTCTACGTTGCTGTTAACGTAATTGACAATAGTCGTAGAATAATTGAGTTAGATAAAACGCTTCTAGAGAGTAGAGGCGAGAAAAAACTTCTAAAAGGTTAGTAAATGAGAGAACAAGAATTAAAAAGAAGAATTATCAGTGGTGAAGAATTGTCTTCTGCGCTCCGACGTGGTGTAGATAAATTAGCTGATACAGTTAAGTCAACAATGGGACCAAAGGGAAAACTAGTTTTAATTCAAAGAAACAATCTTCATCCAGTTGTAACAAAGGATGGAGTGACTGTTGCAAATGCTATAAATCTAGTAGATGAGGTAGAAAACTTAGGTGCGAGAGTGATTAAAGAATCTGCAGCCCGAACTGCTGATACTGCTGGCGATGGAACAACAACCGCAACGGTCTTAGCTCAGACAATATTCGGTAAAGGCCTTCAAATGAAGTCTGCAGGTTTTGAGACTGAAGAGTTGAAAGAAGGAATTTCGCTGGGTGTAAAGATAGTATTGGAAGAGCTTTCTACTCAAAAAAGAGATGTTGAAGACGATTCAGACCTTAGAAAAGTTGCTTTGATTTCTGCAAACGGTGAAGAAGAAGTTGCTGATCTTATTGTAAGTGCCATCAAAGCTTCTGGAGTCGACGGAGAAGTTATTGTCGAAGAAGCAAAAGGTTTTAAGTCTTCTTTGACTGTCGTTGACGGTTATCAGCTTGAAAGAGGATATCTCTCTCCTTATTTTATTACTGACAAAGATAAATCGATTTGTGACTTTAAAGATCCTCTAATACTTATGGTTGATGATAGCTTTACTTCTATTCATGGATTGATGAATCCATTAGAAAAAGCATTAGATATGAATAAGCCTATTGTTATTATTGCTAATGAAATTGATGACGAAGCTTTACAAGGATTAGTTCTTAACAAAGTAAAGGGCTCTCTTCGAGTTGCAGCAATTAAGTCACCGGGCTTTGGTGCGACACGCCATGAATTACTCAACGACCTTCAGTCAATCATCGGAGGACAGGTCTTAGATGCTTCTTTTAACATGGAAGATTTTAATGAAGAAATGTTTGGAACTTGCAAACGTGCAATTATTCAAAGAGCTTCTACTCTCTTTATGACAGAAGATAATAAAAGTGAAAGATGTCTTGCGAGAATTTCAGCAGTTAAAGAAATGCTAGAAGATCCCAGCTTGTCAAATGACGAAAGAGAGCTTTGCACTTATCGACTTCGTCAGCTGAGCGGTGCTATATCTATTTTGAGAGTAGGTGCTGCAACAGAAGCAGAGCTTATTGAGAGATACGATAGAGTTGATGATGCTCTACACGCAACAAAAGCAGCTTTGGCTGAAGGTATTCTTCCTGGCGGCGGCGTTGCTCTTGCTAGATCACATGCAAAAGTAAGAGAAGAAGAAACGAGAAGTGAATTGTCGCCTTCTGTCAAGGCAGGTCTGTCCATTGTTTCTCAGGCATGTCAAGAACCATTTCGTCAGATCGTTTTAAACGGCGGAAAGAATCCTGATGCTTATTTAGATAAAATTTTTAAACATGAAGATGATATAGGATTTGACTTTAGAAATGATAACTTTGGTGACATGTTTGAACTAGGAATTGTAGATCCTTTTAAGGTAACTAGATGTGCACTTGAAAATGCATCTTCAGCCGCTGTAGCCTTACTTTCAGTAGGGTCTGCCATGGTCGATGAAGTTACAAATAAAAAATAAAAATTCGCTCTAGGCGCTATATTTATGAATGCGGAGGAAATAGTGACTAGTTTACGTGATATAGAAATAATGCTTGAGTCCCTTTACAAGCTAGAAAAGAAAGTAACTTCTGTCACCATGGTCCTTAAACTCGAATCCGATACACATGTCCCAGACTTGATGACAAGAATCAGAATTCTGCCATCTGTTGCAGTTGTTGCGCAGAGCGATAAAGTAGCAAGATTTATGGACGGCGATGCACAGCTAGCCATATCTGTTAAATACTTACCTAGATCTACAGAAATTTATGCATCAGTTAAAAAACTCTCAATGATGATCAAAAGACTTCCGGGCGTAAAGTCAATTACAATTGACACATATGATAAGAAAAAGCTAACTTTGCGTGGGCAAAAAATAATTTTTTAGAGTGTAAATGAGTTTAAAGCATACTATAATAGTATCATAAGGAAGGTGTGAATTGAAACTTTTAAACAGCGACCAGCTCATGGTTATGAATGAACACGATCTTAAGCGTCTAGTCTTGAGTTTACGTTCAAGAATTAAAGAGTCAGAATCTTCTAAGAGAGACGAAGAATCTTTGAGAGAACTTCAAACCTATTACTGCTATGTCTATCGAGAGTTAGAGCATAGAGGTTTGATGTGAGAGTGCAAATAATGCTCTCACTTATTAAAATAAATTAAACATTAAACATTAAACATTGTAGGAGAAAATATGGATTCGTCCCTTAGCGCATATTTTGCGCATTCTGGTAATTTTGACTTGCTCACAAAGGATCAAGAAATCGCTCTAGCCAAAAGAATTGAGCAGGGTGATAACTTAGCCAGAAACATGATGATTGAGTCTAATCTTAGGCTTGCTATTTCAATTGCTAAAAAATATGCAAAGTACGGAAGTAGCTTAGAAGATCTGATTCAAGAATCTAACATTGGCTTGATTAAAGCCGTTGAGAAGTTTGACTGGCGAAAGGGCTTTAAGTTTTCAACTTATGCGACATGGTGGATTAAGCAGTCAGTTACTCGTAGTCTGACTAAAGAAAGCACACAGCTAAAAGTTCCTTCACATACACTTTCTAATGCAAGAAAAGTGTGGACAGTCCAAAAAGAATACCGTGAAAACTTCGGGTGTGAGCCTTCGATTGAAGAAATTGCAGGCATCTTAAACATGTCAGAAAAACACGTTAGAGAAGCAATTAAGAGTAGCAAGTCAAAATACACGATATCGATTGACACGCCTGTCAATGATGAATACGGAAGAACACTCGGCGAAACTATCGAAGATGATAGAAGCACTCCGCTTGATACAATTCTAGACAATCAAAAAATTCGAGACGCAATTGTAAGCTCTCTGTCTTCTCTTACTAAGCGAGAAGAGCTAGTCTTAAGAATGCGATTTGGAATTGAAGAAGTTGCTGAGAATGACTCAAACATTTACGAAATTGAAGAAGGAGAATAAAAATGCCAATGCCTAAAGGACACAAAATGGATACGGGATACTCAACAAGTAAAAGCTTGGGCGGTGACTCTTATCACGACATTTCTAGCAAAATGACCGACCGCGGTCATAAGATGAATCACTCAACAGCACGTAATGTTTTTGTCAATGCACTTAAAAAGATTGCGCAAGACGTTGTTGATGTTTACGGTGTTGAGTGTGACGAAAAGGAAATTACACGAATCGCCAAAGATCCACGTTTTCAAGATGCTGTTGTTGAATTCATGCGTGGAGATATCGATTGAAAAGTACGTTCCAGTCATTGACACCTGAAGACCTTTTGGGTTATCATCATCAAACTGCACTTTTGGAGTCAGTAGGTTGGGACGAAGAGCAATTTTCAAAACTAGTCAATCATGTAATGGATTATCTAAATAATCCAAACAGAACACATGTGACTAAAGATGACATCACAATCTTGCTTTTGAATGTGGAAGACGTGTGGGGACCTGACTCAAAAGAAGTTTTGAAGAGTATATTTAATATAGAAACATTCTATTTAAATCTTAATATTCAAAGGAGTCAAGATGTCAATTAATCTAAAAGACTATCTAAAAAGAAAAAGAACAACACTCGAGAATTTTATTCAAAAGAATAACATTAACGATTATCAGCAAATTTTAGACTACTGTCAGCGAAGAGGTTGCGAGCCTATTACAAGAGAAGCATTTGAATTGTTAGTTTCTCCTCCTGTTTTACAAGAAAAGGTTGCCGAGCCTAAAATAGAAGCAAAAGAGTCGGCAGCAGATGAGGAAAAAACTTCCAAACCAAAAAGACGTAGCAGAAAAAGAGTTTCTCGTCCAGCACAGAGTTCACAAGAAGAAGGGGCTTCTGATCAGCCCGTCGAAGATGCATAAAAACTTCTTTCTGGTCCTGTGTGAAGGATCTTTAGAAGAATGGTACATAGATAGTATAGATGAACTTAGATAATTTATACGCTAATAACATTTATCCTCTATCTGACATTATTGTCTACGATAGAGAAAACGATGAAGTTATTGTAAGTATAGATAGAGTTTCTTTTGTTTTTACTGTAGAAGAGTTTGCCGTGATCACTCAGCAGTTTTCAGCAGCTTCAAAAGAGATGAAGAAAATTTTAATGTCAAAAGTTCAAAAAACAGACAAAGATCAGGAGATAAACTAATGGCTATTAATCATCCAAAAGCAGGTGCTAACTCTGTCCCAGCATATCAGTTGTCAGGTGTTCCTTTTGTTACTTCATCTGCTGGTGGAGAAGTACAAGCTTCACCTATAGAAGTAACTTTCCCTTATGTAACAAGATTTTTTGTAGTTCAAAATACATCAGCAAATCCTATGAGAATAGGATTTACGGCTGACGGCGTTAATGCTGATATTACAGCCAATTACTTGGTCTTATCAGGAAATGACAAGACCCCTAGAATGGAATTGAGATGTAAGTCTTTGTTTTTTCGCAAGGACAGCACCGGTAATTGCAGCTTTAGTTTAATGGCAGGTTTGTCAACTATTGAATCAAATGAATTTCCTATCCTGACAGGTTCTATCGATGGAACTACAGCTTTCGAGGGTGTTGGCTAGGATGAAAGAAATCATGAAAGAATGGCGCAGATACTTGAATGAGCAAGCATCTCAAAAACGTCGTCTTATTTTTCTTATAGGTCCTCCCGCAGTTGGAAAGTCTAGCTGGATTAATCAAAATTTTGGAGAAGAAAATCAAGGAGTCTCATATCAAAAGCTTAGCAGCGATGATATTATGGAACAATTTGCTGACGAATCAGGTATAGGAACATATGATGATATGTTTAAAAAGCCTCCTGAAGAACTAGTTTTATCTATAAAGCCTGGTCCTGTGCCTACTTCTAGAGATGATTATACAAATGCAGACCTTAGAGAAGAAATCGAAAACCATCTTCGGCAGCTAAATTCTAAATGTGACGAGTATAATAATGACAAGAATAATGAAGAAGAAATTCGTAGATTTGGAGAAATAAAACCTTTTAGCGTTGATGATTACATAAAACATCTTCTTCCTTATACAGAAGGGGGTTTTAACATCGCACCTGAACGTTTTGTTCCTCTTTACTATCCTAAGGTAAAAGAAGTAAGCGATAATGCTAGAGAAGCTTTTTCAAATAAGCGCAGAGATGTTTCATCTTTAGAATCTAAACTACCTTTAATCATAGACATGGTTAGCACATCTAAAGGTGAAAGAGACGGTCATCGGCAAGAAATTGCTCTTGCAATTCTAGGAAGAGATAAGGGCGAGAAAATAGAAAAAAGTCTCGTAGATGAAACTATGAAAAATAACTTTGATCAAGAAGCTTATGTCTTTTCAAATAATCTTGAAGGCTGGTCTGAAGAAGAAGCAGAAGCCATTAAGAAAAGTGTCGCTGCTAGAGCAGAAGAAATTAGAAACACATCTGGCGGCAAAAGATCTAAGACTATCCCGGGAAGAGTTGTTGATAGTGCAATTAATAGATATAACCCGCCGACAGCTGAAGAAGGGTTTTTACAAATCAAAGTTGTAGGAATTCCTGCACTTTCAAGATTTAACTAGATTGTAAACCTTAAGTTTTTAAGATAGTGTAATTGCATAGGAGAAGTTATGCAAAAATTGATTATTGTGTCTGGGTATTTTAATCCAATTCACAAGGGTCACATAGAGTATTTTCAGAATGCAAGAATGCATGGCGATGAACTCTGTGTTATTGTCAATAGTGACTTTCAGCGTGAGTTAAAAGGATCAAAGCCTTTTATGGACGAAGAAGAGCGAGAATTTATTGTCTCTAACATTAAAGGTGTTGATCACGTTATTGCAGCTTGTGATAAAGACAGGACAGTTTGTGAAACACTTCGAGCAATTGCAAGTATGTTTAAAGGACAGTACGAGCTCTTTTTTGCAAATGGCGGAGATCAAAACAACGATACAATTCCCGAAAAGACTATTTGTGAAGAATTAGGCATTAAATTAATTGACGGCCTCGGAGATAAAATTCAATCTTCTTCTTGGCTTCTAAAAGGAGAAAATAATGCGTAAGATTGTTTTATTTGATATGGACGGGACACTTACAAAGCCTAGAAAAGAAATTGAACCTGACATGATTCGCACACTCAGAAGTCTTGAAAAAGAATACGAGATCGGAATTGTTACAGGATCTGACTTTGAATACATTAAACAACAAATTGAACCAGCTTTAGATATTGGTGGCCTTAGACTAAGTAACTTACATCTATTCCCTTGCAACGGTACTAAATACTACAAGTGGGGCAATAACAAATTTGAGTGTTTATATTCAGTAGACATGATTCAGACCGTAGGAGAAGAAAACTACCGTTACTTGCTCCAGTCACTTTTCTCAGCTCAACTTCTTATTTCTGTAAGATATGATCTACCTTATACAGGAACGTTCTTTCAGTACAGAGAATCAATGCTTAATTGGTGCCCAGTAGGTCGATCCGCAGGAGACAAGGAGAGGTCTGCCTGGATCGAAGCTGACAATAAGTTTGGTATTAGAAAAGAGTATGTTGGATTCATTAATGATGCAGTGTCAGCTAGAAACATGCCTCTTCAAGTGGCACTTGGTGGCTCCACTAGTTTTGATATATTTCCAAAGAATTGGGACAAGACGTACGTCCTAAAACATCTTGATGACTTTAAAGAAATTATTTTTGTTGGTGACTCTTGTGAACCGGGCGGAAACGATCACGAACTGTATGATCTTTTAAAGGACGGAGATGATACGCAGAGTCACGCAACAACAGACCCATTGGTTACTGCAAAGATTATTGAACTATTAATTCTGGGAGGCTCTGCGTAGGTCTAATGAACACTTTTATACTTTCCTTTGACCCAAAGGAAGCAGCAAGATTTCACTGCAACAAGCACGTCGTTAAAATGATTTTAGAGAGCGCACAAATGCTTTGTGCAGCACATTGGCTTCACTTGCTTAAGTCAGAAGGAAAAACTCTCAAAGACTTTAAGAGAATTCGTGATGCACAGCAGTGGGCGTATGAGAACACTCCAAAAGAGTTACACCCACCCTGGAAGATGTCACACTTGCGTCACCCATGCACAATCTGGACTGCAGAAAACGTTTCAAACTATTCTTGGCAATTAAGTTTGTGTCAGTCACTTTTAGAAGAATACAGCAAAAGGTACGGAAAAACTCACAAAACGACAGCGGAAGCAAAGTGGCTAGCTAAAAACTATCCTCTAAACATATCAGATAGCTATTTGACAGGCTTTCCTGTTTGTATGAAAGACGAGTATAAAGTTTTTAAGTCGCAGGGTATAGTAGATGTTGTTGCTTCTTACAAGAACTATTACATCAAAGACAAAGTAAGATTTGCAAAGTGGGAACCAAGAGCAACAACACCCGAATGGTTTAAAAAAGGAATACAAAATGAACAGAGATGATTTAGACAAGCTCTTAGGCTTAAGAAAAGAGCTTATTGACCACTATCAGTCTTTAAGAGACTACAAGTCAAATAAGAATGCCTTGATTAAAGAAATTGATCATGCTGCTAGA
>Ga0181577_10001747_pt1 | contig 17309 bp, 8 predicted proteins | sample 101ome_21_FD_132468 | JGI IMG/M metagenome (GOLD analysis project Ga0181577, IMG submission 132468) | Coastal salt marsh microbial communities from the Groves Creek Marsh, Skidaway Island, Georgia - 101413BT metaG (megahit assembly) | ecosystem: Environmental > Aquatic > Marine > Intertidal zone...
CAGAGCCGAGGATTTGATACCAGAAAAAGTTGCCGTTTTGTGCTCTGCGACTGGGGGGAGCACCAATGGGCTCTCCTATGATACGCAGTTGATCAATCCAGTAATGAGCGCCAAGATCAAAGATGATTCGGTTGAATATATCTTTGCCGGTCACGGTCTGATGAAGCGTGTTGAGCGACCAATTGGTGACGATCTTACCGTCGGCCATATTCTGCCCGCCCTCTAAGACGGACTGGAGATCGGTGATCAGGTCGATGCTGCCACCGCGCTCTATGATACCCAACGCCACGTTATCGCCGATCGTTTCTACTTCGATTTCAGCGAGGCGCGCGCCGGGCGTTATCTGCGAAACTTCTACGCGAACGACGTTTACTTGAATATGTGATTGCTCGAGTTCGACGACGTACTCGCTGTTAAAGCCGAAGGTTTGCCCGGCTCCGTAGACGAGCGTGCCAGGAATGGGGACGAGCGCATTGGTAAAAAACTGCTCACCGCTGGAGAGTTGGACGGTAAAAAACTCCATAGCCGGCGTCTCGGTTACAAAGTGAAGGCGGATTCTCTCTGCCGTAACCATGCGTCCTAAGTCGACTTCAATCCACCAGCTATCGCTCGGATCCGCTGGGTCGGGCTGCCAGCCCGTTGTGGGGTCGCTGTCCATAACGAACTGAGCAGGGTTCGCACCGCTGCCCACGGCTCGGACACCTCCTCCAAATGCGGCGGCGTCACGTATGGCGTCAATACCTTTGCGCACTTCTATAGGGCGAATTGCACCGAATGGACTGATTTCCACCGCGCCTTTCGGATATCGCCATTCTCGCCATGCCGAAGGGGTATTGAACGAAACCTGCTCGGCAGAGGTCTGAGTGGCCGCGACTATCCCCAAGATTGCTAGGCATTTGGAGAGCCTGAGGTATGTTATCCCCATGCTAGTACGCCACGCCGACAAGGCGGGCCTGCTCTTCTACTCCGGTGTCTGTTTCTACCGACAAACGCAGTAGATACAGGCCTGGAGGCACTGCGCTACCGGAGTTGTCACGTCCGTCCCACTGGAGTCGCTGTGGGCCGTTGATTGCTCCCGCATCCTGTAGGCGGCGGACCAAGCCTCCGGAAAGATCGTAGAGCGAAAGGTCTACGCGCACTTCCTGCAATGCGCGCAGTAGGATGTATGATATGCGCAGATTGTCGTTGATTCCGTCCCCGTTGGGACTAAAAGCCGGAGCGTTGATGTCGAGATCCAAGACGAGTTCGTTGCGGAGTTGACCCTGCACGGAAAGGCGATCACTCTCGCCTTCGGGCGAAGCGTCGCCGGCGACCACGTCTTGGCCGAGCTCGTCTTTTTGGCTGTCAAAAACCTTGGCAAAAAAGGTCGTCCCGTATACGGTGACCAAGCCATTAAGGCGGATATGTAGCAGCTGCCCCGATTCGCTGATGCGGTTTTGCGTAAGCTGTATGCTCAGGTGGTCTCTGTCGGTATTTTCGACGGAGAAGTCTATCGGCACGCCGTCTAGATTGACTTCGCTGACGGTTGAGGCAAAAGGCGTGGCTATTTCGATACGGTCAAAGCCGTCGTTGTTTGCGGCAAACGCAGAGCGTATGTAGTAGTCGAACGCATGCGATTCGCCCAGGGTGACTTCACCTGGACTGATTTCAGCAATCAATTCGTCCGCTAGTGTAGGCGTGGAAAACTCGAAGTTGAGGTTTTCTACTACGGCAGACTGTCGCGCGTCCTCAGATGAGAAAAGGAGGCGAAACTGCACGTAGCGGCGATTGCCCGGTGAGAGCAAGTTGCCGTTAAATGATTCGTAGGGCGCCGACCAAGGGCTCCACTCGACGACGTTGTCTTCAATGGCTCCGCGGTCGGCCTCGCGCAGAGAGAAATAGGCATCCGCCGCTTCGAGTTCGCCTATGGGCAAAATCGGTTCCTCTGCTCGCTCCTCGCCCTGAAATATTTCTGTTTTGCGGTAGTATACTTTAGGGTCGGGCACAATGCCGGTGCGCGTCTGTAGAACGACTCCAGTCAAACTGTCGATCGAGGTCTGTAGTTGGAGCTTGCCAAAGTTGGCAGGAGACCCCAAATCGATCACGTTGGAGGTATAGCTACCCGTTGGGGCAAAGCCATCGCCAAATACCTCGGCTTCCTCGATAATAAATTCCTGACTAGAGCGACTAATCAGGCGAATAAAACGGACAAACTGAAGGGGTATCTCTGCGTCTATAAGCGGACTGTCTTGTTCTAAGTTCGATGCGACCTGTTTTATGAAGGCGATCGGCCGATCTTCGCGTAACTGGTCGGGGTTCCCGTCGTGAACAAAGAGCTCAAATGCGCGTAGGAAGGCTTCGTTACTACCCTGAATGCGGATGCGATTAATCGGCAGAATGGCGCCTAAATCGATGATCATAGAGGTGCCGTCGGGCCGTCGCTCGCGCTCCACTCGCCAAAATGTCTCGCGACTTCCGTCGGTAAGTAGGCCCGTCAGGTCGACATTGGACGCCTGAGGCGAAGAGATGCTGCCCCCTCGGCGCTTTAACTGTAGGATCTGTAGTGCATTCGTCGTTGAGTCGACGACTGCGGGCAGGAGCGAAGTACCGTCGGTTGTTAGGCCCGTTAGTTCGCCTACTTCGCGCCAGGCAACGCCGCTCGCACCGGCTTGCCATACGTCAATAGCCGAGGATGCGTTGGGAAGTATGAGCACGCCGCACAGCCATGTTGACCATAGTGCATTGCGCTGTTTGAAATGTCGCCATATGCCCATAACGCTTGCCTCTTACTGCGCGGTGTCGTGAGTTTGTTTTGCGGAAAATCTGGTTGAGCGAAAGAGAAAAAAGGGGGGGGACGTTGATCCCCCCCCCTTTTCCACTAAGCTGTGTGAAAAAAGGATCTTACAGATCGCTGATCTTCTTCACCTGAGCCCATGAGGTAGCCTCGACAGCGGTGCCAGCGTCGGCAATCGGCGTCAAGAAAATGTCCGGCATACCACCCGTGTTCATGAACTGCTCGGCCATGCTGTACTGCGCCTGCCAGTAGAAACCGTCGGGGCAGCAGTCTTCGGCGAGCGGATCGTTGCCGTTGGCGTTCAAACCGAGGTCAGCGTCGTCAACCGAGATCGACAGACCGATGGTCTGCTCGGCGGCCAGCGTAAAACGCGAGCTGGCATCGGGACCACCGCTGATCGAGATCGGATCGAAGAGCTCGGCGCTGAACTCGTAGTAGTACTCCTGGCCCTGATTGACGTGACCGGCGGTAACGAAGTCGCCAGAGTGCGTCCACCAGAAATCCAAGGCGTCCTGCTCGAAGTTACCCAAGGCGCCGTTGTACATCTGCACGCGGGGGAACTGCTCAGAGAAGCTCAAGCACATCTGGTAGGCCGGCTGCAGGTCCTGATCGGCAGGAGCCGAATAGGGACCACCACCGCCGTTATCCGGGTCGAAGTGGACCTCGCAGTTGTCATCGCGGAAGGTACAGGTCGGGTTCTTGTCAACGATCAGGTCGTTGTCGTGAACGTGGATCATGGCGCGAACGCGGTTGTCGGCGTCGCTCCATCCGATGACGAGGTCGACGAACAGGTCATCGGCATCGTCGGCACCACCCGTAAGTGGGTTCATATCGTCGATCGTAACTTCGAAGCTGCGGTCGACCCAAGCCCAGTCAGAGTTATCGCCGTCAATCGTGGGCAAGTTGCCGGCAGGAATGCCGACAGCAAAGAAAAGAGGTACTTCGGCCGGCTCTTGTGCCATGGCACTGCTGGCCATCAGTACGCCTAGGGACAATGCTAGGACTTTGCGCATGTGAATTCCTCCTCAAAAGCATTGAGAAAAGGGAACGTAAAAACCTACCGTCACTGTGACGATAGGAGCTAATGTGACATAAGTTATTGTTCTAAAAGTGCTTGCGCGTGAGCGGATGCACCCTTAAAAAAGAGCCCTACGTCTGAAATAAGCTTCATATTGATACAGTCTACCGCGAATGCTGTCAAGTTTTTTTTAAATTGTCCCACATAGATATAGATCAACAGAATTGCAGTTTAGAAAGTTTATTTTTTTGCTAATTCGGTGAGCTCTTAGTATGCGACGGAGATAATGTGCTGCAGGCTCTCTTCCCCTGCGTCCCCCTGCACGCTGATTCTCAAAAGATACAAACCGGGTTCGACGCGTTGGTTATACTGATCGACTCCATCCCAGCGCAGCGATTGCTGACCGGCCAAGCCGTCCAGCACGTTTTCATATCGCACGGTCCCTGCCAAGTCGTAAATCTGCAGGCTCAAGGGGCGCTCTTCCAGCACATTGACTAGGTCGACATCGACCTGTAACGCATCGTTAACGGAGTCTCCGTTGGGCGTAATGGTGCGTGCGCTGAGTGTGACATTGGCCAAGAGGGACCGGCTCACCGGCAGGCTCACGACGTTGGTGCTGCTCTCGATGGCTTCGCTAGCATCGCCCGGATCGACGCGCTGGCGGACGCTGTCATCTTGACGGCTGTCCTGCAGAAACACGTCAAAGCGCGTGGATTGTAAGAACACGGACGATGTGAAGCGCAGTTCCAGCAGTTCGTCGCGTCTGATGCGGTTGGGTAAGTGAACGAGAAAGCCCGTTTCGGTGGTATCAGCCTGTGCTCTTAGCGTGGCTCCGTTGAGCGATACGTCGACAAAGCGCGCTGGCGAAGTCGATTCTACCGCTATGCGATCAAAACCGACGGTATCTTCTGGACGGAGATAGTAGGTAAATTCGGTTTCTTCACCCGGCATGGCCTGTCGAGGCGTGATTTCTCCGACGGCCCGGCGCGCTAGTGGCTGGGTGTAGTTGACCGCTAGATAGTCCAGCGTGGCTGATACATCCGGCGAGTTCGACACGAGGTGCACGTCCATCTCCATATAGCGGCGCGGAGAGGGAGATTGAAACGGATCGCCCGATGCTGCGTAAATATTGCTCCAAGGACTCCAATCATCTCCCGGAGTAATGCTCGTATCAATAGCTCCGCGGAACGATGGAATCAGCTTATCGTAGCGTTTCTGAGTAACTTGTTTACCGTTTTTGTCGTAGAACGTGTACACCTCGTTCACCTCATTGCCCGTGCGCGTGCGTATCTCCACGCGGGTGCCCGGAGGAATGTCCCCGCCCCACTCTACAGAGTTGAGGTTTCGACCAGAATCCAGATCGATCAGCGGTGAGGTGAATTTAACTTGCTGCGGATACCCCTCACCAAAAATTTGAATCTCGTCGGTTGTTCCACCCGCTGCACAGCCTGGGATAGTCCCCGCAGCTGAATTTTCACCGGCGGAAAACAGAGAAAAGCAGCTCGTGTCCCAGTACTTCCAAAAAATACGGACGTAGCGCGTTGGTATTCGTTCGAAATGATGGTCGACCAATCCTCTGGACGTTTCGCTGGAAGGTGAAGCGCCAGAGAAGTGCTTGGTGTATATGCGCGAGCCGTCGGGCGCAATGGAACCGTCGGAGGTCATAAATTCGTAAAAGCGGAAATCCCAGCGTCGTTTGGATATATAGTGTCTGGTGGTTATACCGCCGCCAAAGCCCGAACGGACCACGACGCCACCAATAATCCGCACTTGATCCACCCAGTAAACGGCTCCCAGATCGAGTATCATGTGGGCGAGGATGTCATTGAGGCCGCGCGAAGCGGTTCCGGCGCGCCAGCGCTGGTACAGGTCTCCATCTACCAGACTGATGGCGTTGCCCAGCGGCTGAGATTCGCTATTGGCCAAGTTGATGTTTATGTCAATGGTGCCGCCCCGATCTATCAGTCCCATGCTTATGTTGTCGCCGATAGCCTCGACCTCTACCTCAACTAAGCGCGCGCCGGGCGTGATCAGCAGGGGTTCGAAGCGCACGTATTTAATGGGTGTGTCGTCTATGTTCTCAAACTCAAAGGTTACGCGATGGCGGTCGTTTTCCTTAAAGCGCTCTTTCACGCGGTAGATAAGGGATCCCGGTATGGGTGCGGCAATAAAATCGGTCTCGGGTTCACCCGTAGAGAGCAGTAGGTCAAAGAGCTCAAACGGTTCGGCCTCTGCGTCAAAGACGAGCGTGACGCTGTGCGCTGATATGGCGCGCCCTAAATTGACCTCGATAAACCATTCGCTCGGATCATCATCTGGGTTGGGAGCCCAACCGGTTGAGAGATCGCCGTCGATAATGTTCTCGGCTTGCTGAAGGTTGGAACCCGCTTTGCGAATCCCCCCGCCAAAGCGGTCTAGATCGCGAACGGCATCTGGACTTTTGCGAATGCGAGTAGGGGCTATCGTGCCTTCGGGAAGCAAGTCGACTGCACCGAGGGGTAGCTGCCATTGGCGCCAATCGCGGGCAGAGTCGTAGCGGACCTGTTGCGATTTTGATGGTACGGCCATGAGTCCGACGACCAATGCGATACAGGCTATCCGGGACCAATTCATGATAGGGCTTTCTCCAAAGAGTCCAGGGCTTGAGATGCGGATGTATATGCGTATACGCGATGTTGCGTGAGGCGTACAGAATTGTAAATCATGTTATAACGTTACTTAATTTATGGGCACATTACAACATGTGAGAATATCAGATGAGCGTCCCTTGACGGAGTGCCTTACTCGCTACCGTCTGTATGGCATGCCATTGATATTAATCTTGACATCTTTTAAATCAATTCTATTATTGGACGAAATATTTTGCAACACCCACTTTTCCACGTATTTCCCCCGACTTTTAGAAAGCACTGACGCATCATGAGACGATTTTTTGCCGTACTGCTATTTCCCCTGTGTGCCTGGGCACAAGAAGAGGATTTAGATCGCAGTGTGCGCCTTCCCACGGGATTCACTACAGAAATGGTGTTGATTCCAGCAGGCTCTTTCCCGCGTGGAGCCGAGGGCGAAGAGTTTGATGAACAGCCCGTTCGCATGATATTTACTGACCCTTATCTTATTGATAAATATGAAGTTACTGTGGGTCAGTGGGGGCAGTACCAAGAGGCGACGGGATATCAAATTGGCGAGTGGAACCTGCAAAATACAAAAGGGCGTCAAAACCATCCGATCACATTTATCAACTGGTATGAGGCGGACGCATTTTGTGAATGGGCGGGAAAACGCTTGCCCACGGAAGCAGAGTGGGAGCGCGCTGCGCGCTGCGATGACGGCCGTAAATACCCTTGGGGTGATGGGCTCGATTCATATCGCAGTAACTATTTTCAGAGCGGAGATCCTTTTGAAGCGGGCTTGGGAACGATTTTGAATACGACCCCCGTCGGTTACTACGATGGAAGTCTGCGATCCTTTGTTAAGAAGGGTGTGACCGGCGAATATCAGACTCGAGTCAATTCGAGCCCCTTTGGGGTTTATGATATGGTGGGCAACGTTTGGGAATGGACCAACGATTGGTATCACCCCAGCTATTATGTAAATGGTCCGGATACGAATCCCCAAGGCGTCGAGTTAAGCAACGTCAAAGCGGTGCACGGCGGGTCGTATGCTACCGATGCCAGCCACATCCGCCCCACGTATCGCGCTCGCGACGATCCTTACTTAAAGGGCCCAGACGTTGGTTTTCGCTGTGCGATGAGCGTTTCGCCGGGCACGGCCGTCCAGGCTGGTTCGTGGGGCTCGGTGAAGCGACGTCCGCGACCTATTTCCGCTGAGGAAATGGAGGAACATCCATAATGGCAAGCGCAAAATCTACTCGTATGAATGCATTTATCGTGACGCTGTGTCTATCTGTAATTGTCGCGGGCAGCGCATGGAGTCAGGAGGATCTGCGCCAGCGCTTCGGTTTGACGCCGCTGCCGCCCATTCCTTACCCAGTTGACAACCAGTATAACCCGGATCGAATCGAGCTGGGTCGTCTACTGTTTTTCGACCCCATCTTAGGTGGAGAAATGGATACGGGCTGTGGCACGTGTCATTTGCCCAGCTTTGGTATGGCCGACGGTCGACAATTGGGTGCTGGCAACGGTAGTAAGGGGCTGGGTCCGGATCGCGTGCTAGGCGTGTCGTCTGTGACGGGCGATACGATCATTGCCGAGCCGCGTAATACGATGACCATTTTCAACACGGCCTACAATAAAGACGAGAGCAATCTTCCCTCGACCAAGGGGTTCATGCTGTGGGACGGCAAGGACCGAGGCTTAGAGGCACAGGCGCTCCGCGCGATTATCGTGCGCGTGGAACTGCGCGGTGATTCCTATCCGCGTGAGATGGCCGTCGACAGCGTGCTGACTCGTTTGCGCAATGTCCCCGACTACGTTGAGCTGTTTAATCGGGCCTTCCCCGCCGAGGCGGATTCCGTCGCCCGACAGATTCCACGCCTAGCGTGTTCTTGGGACACAGCGCCGCTAGAGTCCGTGATTACGCGCTCGACGCTGGGGCGTGCCATTGCCGCATTTGAACGCGAATTAGTGACAGACGATACGCCTTATGATCGCTATGTCGCAGGCGATGACGATGCGCTCACAGCGTCCCAAAAGCGCGGCCTTGTCCTCTTTTTCGAGAAGGCGCGCTGTGCGAATTGTCACAACGGCCCCGAATTTTCCGAAGGGCGTTTTCGCGTGCAGGGCGTTGAGCAGATCGGTCCCGGTCAGCCTTTGGCCTCTACGCAAACGGGCACGCCGCGCCCGTCGGGTAAGGACCGAGGACGCTTCGTAACGTCGGGCAATACAAATGAGCTGTTTGCGTTTCGCACCGTGAGTCTACGCCAGGTCACTGAAACGGCACCCTATATGCACGACGGCGCAATCGCAACCCTAGAAGAAGTAATCGAGTTTTACGATCGCGGAGCCGGCGACGAAGAGACAATCTCGGCGGAACGCGTCGATGCCGAATTGGTGCCGCTCGGGCTGACCGCCGGTGAGAAAGCGGAGTTATTGGCCTTTTTACACGCGCTGACCGATGAGACGATCCGAGTGCCTATACCGCCGCGCGTGCCCAGCGGTTTGGCGCCTGCTGGAATAGAGCTTGTACAGTCGGACGACGAACTCGCCGAAGATTACGGTGCACTGTTGGCTCCGCGCGTCTCCAAGCCTGCGATGAGTAGCTATCCCAATCCGTTTAACGCAGAGACTATCGTGCAGTTTGAACTGCCGCGCAGCGGACAGGTCGAACTCAGCGTATATAACGTACTTGGGCAGCGTATTCGTCGTTTGGTGGGGGACGATTTGCCTGCGGGGCTGCATCGGGTCCGTTGGGATGGAAGGGATGCTGACGGTCGTAACGCAGCGAGTGGAGTCTATCTAATCGCTGCTCATATGGCGGGTTGGCGCAGCGCACAGCAGGTTTTGCTACTGCGCTGAGATAGGGGACACACCAATAAAAAGAGGGCTCCGGAAAACCGGAGCCCTCTTTCTGTATAAGGTCTGTTTTTCTGCTAAGACTGTGCGGTGGGCAGATTTTCTTCGAAAATGTGAATCTGCTCTTTATACTGCCGCTTCAGTTCTGCGACTAGTTCGTCAAACATCGTTTGGCTTAACTCCATGCGCAGATGCGATCGCACGCGCCCCTGCGCTTGTCGAAAGTTCATTTCTTCTTCGGGCAGTTTCTTAAGCACTTTGAACACGGAGTACCCGTTGTTGGTTTTTACGGGGCCTACGACTTCTCCAACCCGTGCATCTTTAGCTTCCCAGCCCAGCTTTCCGTACTTGTCCGGGTTGAGCAACTGCATTCGTCCACCTGCCCGGCGAATGCGCGTGCTGCGCTTGGAGTAGCGGCGCGCCAGTTCGTCGAGATCGCCGCCCTTTTCCATTTCTGCCCGCAGCGATTCGGCCCGATCTCGATCGTCTACTAGAACTTCGAGAATAGACGTGCGTTCAGGGCGCACATAGCGCGCTTTATTCCTAGCGAAATAGGCCCGCTCGTCCTCCTCGTCATAATCGATGCGTTCAATCACCTCTGTTTGTCGAATTCGCTCCAGGAGCATTTCGCGTTTTACCCGGCGCAGTTCATCCGCTATGTGGTCTATCTTATCCATCCCCTGCTGTCGCCCGTGCTGGGGTAGCAAAACCTTAAACGCATAGAGTCTGCGCGCGTAGTCGCGCAGGTCGTCAATGGTGCGGATCTCCGCCTGGTCGCGTTCGCTGAGCATGGCGTTCATAAAGTTATCTAGCGTCCACTGGCCTCCGTCGACTACAAACAGGGGCATGCGCAATTCGCCCTGTTTGAACTCGGGTAGCTCCTCGCCGGCCTCGCTGAGGCGATTTAACAGGAGCGTAAGCGTTTCTGTGCGCTCCTGTATGCCTGCTCTTTTGGCTAGATCCTCTAGGAATGCGAACGTAGCCAGCGCGCGTTTCTGCTCTATCATGACCGTCTTTACTGCAGATGCTGCATTTTCAAAGGGCACTTGTCGTTCGTCGACGACCTTCATTATAGAGTAACCATCGGGCTCTTGAATAGGGCCGATAAGACCGCCCACCTCGGCGTCAAAAACCTGTCGCCGCAGGATGTGACTCTTAAAGGAGAGCCGGCTCATCCAGCCAATATCTCCGCCTTGCATAGCGGTTTCACCGTCTTCCGACATATCGCTTGCAATGGCCGAAAAGGTTTCGCCGGCGTGGGTGCGCTGGAAGACGCGGTCAATTTCCATGGGGCTGCTCACCAGGACGCGGCTTACGCGTCGCTCTTGCCCAATGCGATACCGGTCAAAGTAGGCTCGAGCCTCATCGTTGCTGATTTGGTCGTCCCCCTTGAGCACGCCGCGCTTATACAGTTCCTCGAGCATGAGCTCTTGTTCCCGCACCTCGACTGTATTCTTCACCTGGAAGTCGTTTTGCAGGTTGCGCTGATGTGCGCCCAGCAAGAGGACCTCAATGTCGACGAGGCGCTCTAGTGCCTTGCGCTCTTTGTTGGGGGTCTGTGCTTTTGCCCCACTGTAAAGCGTATTCACGGCTCGTTCGAGGCGATCGAGCGTGATGTCTGTCTCGCCGACGCGGGCTACTACGTTTGCAGGGGCGCTCTGTGGCTCTGGCTGCGCACAGCTCAGGGCAAGAGCTGCTACGAATGAATATTGAATGAGGTGCTGCAAGAGTCTGCTCCTGTGAAAGCTGGTAGGATGCGTGTGGACCGTTTTCAGACGGTAGTAAATGATAGGTCCTCAAGAGAGGAGTGGCAAGAATACAACCTTGACGGAGTCGGGGGCAAAAGCTAGTATATTAAGTGCTTTCACCTTCTTTCCTCCTCTGAAATACTCGCGCGTACAAGCTCATGAAAAATCGACTGGTCACAGGTGCGCTAATTGTTGCTCTGGCCGCCTGCAGTCCAGATTCCAGCCAACGCCCTGAGGCGCCCCTCGTATATGGAGAAACGCCTAGTGATATCCCGGTAGACGAGGCGGTTCGCTTTGTCGACGTGGCAGGCGATGTGGGTATTGACTTTATCCATACCAGCGGGCGCTCTGGGCGCAAATACGGGGTGGAGACGATTGGTTCGGGTGCGGTCTTTTTCGACTACAACAACGATGGTTGGATGGATCTATACGCAGTGAATGGGTCCGATTTACCGGGATATACGTCCGATGTACCTCCGCACAATGCCCTCTTTAGGAATGATGGCGGCGCATTTTTTGAAGTGGCCGACAGCCTGGGCGTCGGTGGTCTGGGCTACGGTATGGGAGCCGTTGCAGGTGACTACGACAACGACGGTGATAGCGATCTCTTTGTGGGCAATTTTGGTCGGAACGTACTCTATCGCAACGAGGGTTCCGAAGGGTCCTGGCACTTTACAAATGCCACCCATCTGATAGAGGGCGATGATGCTAGTTGGTCGACCGGCACGGCATTTGTCGATTACGATCTCGACGGCGACCTCGATCTCTACGTAGCCAACTATCTGGACTATGCCTTTGAGGAGGCCAACCTCGACGCTGAAGGCGATCTCAAGCGACCGCGCCGTCACTTGGCCCCGACCGAGTATCCTGGGCGTCGCGATTTCCTCTACCGCAACGACGACGGACGCTTTGTCGATGTGACCGAGGCTGTGGGCCTGATGAGCGAAGCGTGTCGGGAACTGGGCCCCGTTTTCTTTGACGCCGATCTCGACGGCGATCCCGACTTGTTCCAGGGCAACGATGCGACGCCGAACTTTCTCTATCGCAACGACGGCGGCCACTTTGTAGAGGTCGGCCTCTTTGCTGGCGTAGCCTATAACGAGTCGGGCAGGCCAGAGGGCACAATGGGCGTCGACGTGGCCGATTACGATCTGGACGGATGGCCGGATATCGTTATGACCAACTTTCAGTGGGAGAGCAATACGCTTTATCGCAATCTCGGTGAAGGTCTTTTTCGCGACGTCTCCGTCGACGTGCAAATTGGTGCGAGTAGTTTCGATCGCCTAGCGTTTGGAATCAACTTTTTCGATTACGACAGCGACGGCGATGCCGATATCTACGTCGCCAACGGTCACATCGATGAAGACATTGAGCGCTTTGACCCGCAGGCCACATATGCGCAGCGCGATCAGCTCTATCGCAACGAAGGCAACGGTCGCTTCAGCGATATTAGCGACGCGGCGGGCCCCGGCCTTGCACTCGCGCGCGTGGGACGCGGTTCTGCCGTGGCAGATTACGATAACGATGGAGATCTCGACGTTTTTGTGCTCAATACGGCCGAGCCGGCGGTGCTGTTGCGGAACGAGGGTGCGGATCGGGGACACTGGCTGAGCATCGCGCTGCGAGGGGCTGAGAGCAATCGGGACGCGTATGGAACGCGCGTCGAGGTTTGGTCGGGTGCTCGAAGTTGGGTGCGCGAAAAGCGCAGCGCGTCGAGCTACCTCTATCAAAGCGACCCCCGTCTCCACTTCGGTTTGGGGGAAAAGACTCGCGTGGACAGCGTCGTTATTTACTGGCCCAGCGGGAAGAAACAGGTTGAACGTCCAGCGGAAATAGATCGCTTTGTGTCGTTTACAGAGTCGAACTCTGCAACAGAGCTCGTGGTTCGTTCTGCGGATTCCGCTGAGGCTTCTTTGGATGGTAACGCCGACGAGGCGATGCGGCGTTTCTGGGAACAGGCCGCGCTGACGCTGCCGGAGAAAGTGCGCGTGCCCGTCGCTCCTCCACCGGCGTTAGAGCCCTTGCTCGCAGCGCACCGCGAGCGACCAGACGATCTCGACGCACTGCTCGACTTGTCCAATGCGCTGCTGGCTCGGCGCGCCTATGGCCAAGCGAAGGAATACTTACTGCAGGCCTTGGAAATGGAACCGCAAGACGCGCGGATTCATTGGGCCATGGGACGCATGCTCAGCGACCTAGGGGATCTGCCGGGCGCGGTTGAGTCACTTGCACGAGCTGCTGAGCTAGACGATGCGCTGGCCGCCCCCAACTACCTTCTGTCCAATATACTGGTTCGTCAGCAAGACTTGGAAGAGGCCGTGGTGCGCTATGAGCGCGCGCTCGCGCGAGATCCGCGCTACTTACAGGCGTATTTTAACTTGGCGGGTTTGCACGCTCGCCAAACCGATTACGGTCTTGCCCTAGCGGTTATAAAGCGCGGTTTGGAAAATTTGCCCGATGAAATCGAACTGCTGTTCCAGATGGGCCGCGTGTTCTTTGTGCAGGCGCGGTATGACGAAGCGCGAAAGACGCTAGATCGAGTGCTGTCTCTGCAGCCCGAACGCGCAGAGGCACGAGAGCTATTGGCGCAGATTCACCTGAATAATCGCGACGGGGAACAGGCTCTTGCCGTCCTGCGTCAGGGGTTGGAGCAAGGCCCTGATAGCGCGCTGTTACAGGCTCGCCTGGGGGCTCTATTGCTGCAGGAAGGACGCGTGGACGAAGCTGCGGTACACCTGCAGAATGCGCTGCGCGCGGATCCCGACCGCGACGAGGTATACTACAACCTGGGACAGGCGCTGCTGCGCGCCGGCAAAGAGGCCGAAGGACGCCAACTCCTAGACTACTTCAGTTTGCTGCAGCGCGAGCATCAGAACATACTCGATTTCAAGACGGCTATTGTGCTCAATCCCAACGATGCTGATGCCTTCTATCGCCTAGGAGTTATTTATGCTAGGATAGGGCGTTATCGAGCGGGGCTTCAGGCGTATACAGCGGCCTTAGAGATCGCGCCCGACCACATCGATGCGCTCAATAACTTGGGGAATATTCACCTGCGACAGCGGCGGTTAATGGACGCGATCAATGCCTATGAGAAGGTGCTCGCACGGGCCCCGCAGTATGCGCGGGCCCACCACAATTTGGGCAATGCCTACGTGTTGCTAAACGACGCGCCTCGCGCGGTCGCCGCGTTTGAACGGGCCGTTGGAGCAGACAGCTCGTACGCCGCTCCGCGTCAGATGTTAGCCCAGCTGTATCGCCGAGCGGGCCGCTTGCAGGAAGCGGATGCGCAGCAGGCAGCCTATGAATATCTGTCCGATTCGGGAGCGCGCCCGTGAACAGCACGTGGTCCCTGCGCCTATCGGTGGCCGTGCTGTCTGCGGCAGTTGTGGTCTATGAGATCGCGCTGACTCGCCTCTTCTCTTTCCTGCTGCACTACCACTTTACGTTTCTCGTTGTTTCGGGTGCTATCTGCGGCCTGGGCGTAGGCGCGGCGATTGCTTTTTTCATCAAGCCCACCGGAGAGCGCACGGCCGCGTGGATGGCGTCGGTCGCTCAGTGGATGGCGCTGTACATCGTTGTCTCAGCTGGCGTTCTATCGATGGTTTCGGGTCTGTCGCCCTGGCTCTTAGCTCTGGTTGCGGGTCTGCCCATCGTGTTGGCGGGTTTGTTCCTGACGTGGGTTTTTTCCGCCCATCGCTACGAGAGCAGCGCGCTCTATTTTTTTGACCTAGCTGGAGCGGCGCTGGGCACGCTGTTAGTTATTCCTTCGCTCGAATGGTTTGGCGGTCCCGGCGCGCTGCTGGCTGCGGCCGTCCTGACGCTCCTTGCTGCCCTACTAGTTCAGTGGAGCGGCCTGCGAGCGGTGTGCACGTTGGCAGCGGTGGCTGCGCTTGTGTTACAGGTGGGCACGCCGTGGCTGACGATGGAGCTGCGCGCTCCGCGGGGAACCCCAGCCAAGCCAATGGTGCGCGCCATTGATGGGGGAGCAAAGCCGGTCGTGTCGCAGTGGAGCGCGTATGCGCGCACTGACCTAGTGGATCGGAGCGGTGAGACGGGACTCAATTTCTACGTGGACGGCGGTGCGGGTTCCTATATGTTTCGCTTTAATGGCGACTTTCGTCGCCTGTTTTTCCTGCGACGAGAAGCGGCTTTTCTGCCCTATTATTTCGGGCCCCGCGAGCGGACTTTAATTGTCGGTCCGGGGGGAGGTCAGGATGTCCTATATGCGCTGATGACCGGCTGGCGACACGTGGAAGGGGTTGAGGTCAACCCGCAGATTGTCTCGTTGGTGCGTCAGTACGGTGACTATAATGGCCACATCTTTAATCGAGAGGGTGTGGACATACACATAGGAGACGGCCGCCATTATCTCGAGCGCTCTGAGCATCAGTACGATCTGATTGCCCTGCCGCTTGTCTATGCGGAAGCCGCTGATCTGGTGGGCTATGCCCTGCTGGAAAACTATCTGTTCACGCGCGAGGCTTTTCAGGCTTATATCGACCATCTACAGCCCCAGGGACGGCTGGCATTGGTCGTGCACAACCACGCGCTTATGACGCGTGCGCTGGCGACGCTGGCGGATGGGTGGACTGATCGACCGGGTGGGACCGGCTCTGTGCTGGATCACGTTTTGGTTGTTAATGGGACGCGCGCTAACCGCAGTCAAGCCGAAGCCCAGCGCCCCCTTGTCTTGGTGCAGAAAGCGCCCTATACAGATGCACAGATACGCGAACTGCGCGCGGTGATAGACGAGCTGGATCTGCAGCTTTACTATGCTCCGCGCTTTCTCGAGCATCCGCGTCTGCGCTCTTTGCGCAGCGGCAGCGTCGAGGATTTTGTAGGTGCACAGACGGGAGATATATCGCCCGTATCCGATGCGCGGCCTTTTTTTTACGATGTGAGCAGGGGGCTAGACCAGAAGCTGAATGTCGTCTTGTGGTACGCCGCAATCGCCTGTCTGTCCGTGCTGATCGTGCCCGTGGCGTATGCGCTGTCCCGCGGTCGGTCTGCGGAAGCGACCCCATTCGTTCTAGCCTGCTATGCGACGCTCCTGGGCGCTGGCTTTATGATGATGGAAATGTATCTATTGCAGCGTCTAGCGCCTTTCCTAGGCTATCCGACCCTAACGCTGGTTGCAGCGCTCTTTGGTCTGCTCATGGCAGTGGGGCTAGGCAGTTTAATGAGCGAGCGGTTGGCCATGGTGCATTCGCTGCGCGGGCTGGGCCTATTCACCGTGCTAACGGCCATACTGTGTGCGCTCTACAGCGGTCCTTTGGATGGGCTGATTAGCGCGGCTGATGGATGGTCTATAGAAGCGCGCGGCGCGTTTGTGCTCGTCGCAGAGGGGATGCCTGGTGTGGCGATGGGCGTGCTCTTTCCGTCTGCATTGCGTCTGTCCTCTGGTGCGCTGAGCGTGCCTTGGATGTGGGCGAGCAACGGCTTCGCCTCCGTATTGGGCTCTGCTGCCGCGGTTGCCTTGGCTATGGAGTGGAGCGTTGCTCACGCCTCTTTTGCAGCCGGTGCGGCCTATGGGCTGGCCGGCGTGGTCTTACTCACTTTTCGTCGTTCGGCACAGATATCGGTGCCGATGCGCCGTGCGCTGCATCTGAAAAGGGGAGTCCTGCCCGTCGTGTTGTGTATTGCACTCGTGTGGTTTGCCGCCTTTAGCTTTGTCGCAGACCGCTACTGGCAGGCGCCGAGTGGGCCGACGTGGCCGCGTCTGCCCGTGGCCGAACAGATATGGCCACAGGCGATGCGGCGCTAGGCTGTTTTTGAGTGAAAATGGGAAATGAGTATATTTTCTACATGCTTTATATACCCACGCGTGAACCAACTACTTTGTAGCAACCGCATAGGATTCATATTGTCGATTGTAAGCCTTTTCTTAGTCTGCCTAATGCTCCCGTTTGCCAGCCAAGCTGCTGCACCAAAGTTTGCCGACGTGACGGAATCGTCGGGCCTCTCGTTTCGCCATGTAAACGGAGCTGCCGGAGAAAAGTTTGTCATAGAAACGGTGGGAGCAGGTGCCGGTTTTTTTGATTTTGACGGCGACGGTATGTTGGATATCTACCTGATCAACGGAGCGGCTACGCCGGGTATGAGCTACGATACTCCTCCGCGTAACGCGCTATACCGCAATGCGCGTGGGGGCGCGTTTGTCGACGTCACGGAGTCGTCGGGGGTAGGCGATGAGGGCTACGGCATGGGCATGGCCGTCGGCGACTATGACAACGACGGGGATCTCGACCTGTATTTGGGCAACTTTGGCGCAAATGTTCTCTACCGAAACGAGG
>Ga0181577_10001749_pt1 | contig 17305 bp, 20 predicted proteins | sample 101ome_21_FD_132468 | JGI IMG/M metagenome (GOLD analysis project Ga0181577, IMG submission 132468) | Coastal salt marsh microbial communities from the Groves Creek Marsh, Skidaway Island, Georgia - 101413BT metaG (megahit assembly) | ecosystem: Environmental > Aquatic > Marine > Intertidal...
ATTGTTTAAAACCAGGTCAAGCAATTGACTGGATTATGAATAACGGAAACAGTTGGGTTAGATTAGAAAGTCATCTCGGCCAAGAGATTCAACTCAATAAAAATATAATCAAATCGATTATGCAAGACGACCTTTCGATTTAACAACTCCTTAATAAAAAATTAATTATAAATTAATTGTAAAATAACAAAAACTAGAAGACCGAAGGTTAAATATTATTGTCCAATACGATAAGGAGGACATGTGCGATATTTACTTTTAATTCTTCTCATACCGATGTCTGCGTTCGCAGGTCCATACATCGAATACAAACACGAATACGAAATGCGTGACTGGCGTTACACAAAAGATGTGAACCATTTGCGTGTTGGCTACAAGACAGACAATAATTTGTATTTTGAAATCGGTCCTATGACTGATGGATACAGCCACGAAGCTGGATACAAATTCAAAGTTAACAAATTCACTTTCAAAGGGAAACTCGAAACGAAAGACACGGATCTTTCTCTTCCCAAATCAAAACTTGAAACTGAAATAAGGTACTCTTTCTGATGGATATAATGACTCTTGTGTGGACCACGCTTGGGTTTGGTCTGGCTTCTTACTCCGTTCTTGCGAACGATTCAATTCAAACTCTTGGTACTTGGATGGCGAGTAATCGTCAGGTCAAGTGGCAATATCTATGGGCAGGTGCTTCCACGGTATTAGTATTTGCCCTCTGGTACGGCTGGGGAATGTACGGTGATATATCATACGGTCGACTCGATAAGATTCCCTATGTGGAACCTCAGTGGTATCATGCCGCTGCTCCTGCAATTCTTTTATTATTGACACGAATTGGTGTTCCTGTTTCTACATCGTTCCTGGTCCTCTCTGCATTTGCAAGTACTTTTGTTTTAGAAAAAATGCTGATCAAATCATTTGCGGGATATGGTGTGGCCGCAGTGAGTGCATACGCATTGTGGGCAATCATTTCAAAGTATATGAATAAGATTGAACTGTCAGGTAGTGACACGTTCTGGAGAACAGCTCAGTGGCTCGTCACTGGATGGTTATGGTGGACTTGGTTGTCACATGACATGGCAAACATTGCAGTGTTCCTACCACGTGAACTCGAATGGTTCCATATTGCTGCGATTTCTTTAATCTTCGTAATTGGACTTGGATTTATGTTTGGCGAACAAGGTGGAAAGATTCAGACAATCGTAAGACAAAAATCAAGTACACAATATGTTAAGAGTGCAACGCTCATTGATCTTGTCTATTTGATCATTCTCTTTTACTTCAAGCAATATAACAACATTCCAATGTCAACTACTTGGGTATTCATTGGTCTACTATCAGGCAGAGAACTAGCGATCCAGACATTTGCTCATGCAGTGCCCGAAAAGGCATATCCTATCATTGCTAAGGATTTTGGCAAATTGATGATTGGTGTGGCCGCAAGCCTTGGTATTATTGTCGGCATTCATACCTTCGCATAACCTTAATATTTCTACATTCCTTAATCTTATTTTAACAAAACTGAAGTAATTTTTCTTGTGTGGGGCCGATCATAAATAGTTATGTGTTTAAAATATAGAGATTATTGTGAAAGATTTTAGTAAAGAATGGGCCGAGAAACACCACGGCAGTAAACTGCAAGGCAGACACGCTCCTACCGAAGAGCAGATGATCGAATTTTTTGAAGAAGACCCCGGTGATATTTGGATTAATTCATTCGGGGGCTGTCGGTCAAATTGGATCGAAGGTGCCTTAAGAAAAAAATATAACACCCAAACAAAATTCTATGATCTAAAAGGATGCCACTACGTTAGACCATTACCTGTCGAAGTAGATATGGGTGTATTTTGTTACGTAGAAGATGTGGGCATTGCTCTAAGCTGTATTGATCGTAAACTAGCCACAGGATGGCATGTTTATGAGAAGTTGGTTCCGCCGAGCGAATATAAAAAGATGCGTTATGATGTAGGTCATTGGTTAAATTTGATATCAATGCAAATAGATGCCTGGGCGTCTAACCCTCATTTCCCCACACTTATCTTAAATACTGATAAACTCAACGACGAAGATGCTCATGCTGCATTTGAAATTTTATTTGATGTACCTGGTGAGCTCAAACCATTCAAGAAGAGAGCAACACAAGAACTTGCCGATTGGGTCAAACCTCATGCAGCTAAGATCAAAAGAATCAATAATAAGCTTGCGAACCTACCGGATTTTGAGATTAGGGTCCCAAAGCACACCTTGATCCAACGCGCGGATATGTTACATCCATAAATTTCCATAATTTTTTCATATTTTTTGTTGACAAGCGGCCTTATATAAGATATAATGCCCATTCAAATTAAGAGACTAAAAATATGATCAATCGCGTAGATTGTGGCTACTCTGAGGATGGTAAACTTACCCTTCGGCTATTCACCGAATCGGGTGGCCTAGTAGGAGTGGCAAAGACAGTTCAGGCTGCAAAATATATCTTTGATACCTACGGTGGCCCCGCTTCCACCATTTTGGGAGATATACCTGATACACATGCTCATTTCTGGTCGGAGGTATGTGACGCACTATGAAGCCTTTCAGAACATTTTTGTACCACATGTGGGCCCTTCACAAAGAAGAGATAGAAATCGAGTGTGGTACCATGCCCCAATATGATTTCAAAACCTATTGGGTTCGTAATGAGAAATTTTTGAAGGATGTCTATCGTGAACGTATTCGTACTAGATGAAGACCCAGTAGAAGCAGCAGAACAACAATGTGACAAACACATCCCAAAAATGGTGGTAGAGTCAGGTCAAATGCTCTCTACGGCCCATCGTATGCTGGATGGTGAGCGTCGACAGGAGCGTAATAAAAATGGTAGGATGGTTACCATATATGAGCTCCCCGATCATCGTGAGTGGATACTCTATAAGGCTGTACACTACAACCATCCGTGTACGGTATGGACACGGGCGTCGGACTTAAACTATCGTTGGCATTACCGCCACTTCAAAGCTTTGTGTGATGAATATACCTATCGGTATGGTAAAGAACATCTCACAGACAGAAGGCTACGAGAAGCTCTCGCACAACCACCCATCAATATTCCTCGTTTTGGTAAACGAACTCCATTCCCACTAGCCATGGGATCTAACCCCGAATGTATGTACCCAGAAGACCCTGTCAAATCGTATCGTCTATTCTATCAGACCAAGCAAGATCGGTTCAAAATGGAATGGAAAACACGACCCGTGCCGGAATGGTTTAATTATAAAAAAAGTGTTGACAATCCTGTAGCTGCGTGATATAATGTTTACATAATGAATAAGGCTGACCGTACTATGAACGAAAGAAGAAGACAGACAAGACCAATGATCCCCAGCTATGATCGACGAAAGAAACCACTTCCGGTATATCATACAACTGATATCGAAGATACTACTTATTTTGGTCTCAAAGCTTTGATGTTCACAGTTTGGGGCTTTATTTCTATCGTCGCGTTATTAGAGATTCTTTACTAATATGTCTTTTGAAGTTCAATTCTTTATCATGGCAATCGTTTTTACCGGCATGGGTTGGTATTTCGGTTGCGAATGGATGGCAAAAAGAATGGCCCAGCTCACCGTCGATGCCCTTATTGATGATGGTTATTTAAAATATCGACTCGACAACAATGGTGAGGTCGAGATCATGAAATGGAATGAGGAATATCCAGGTGAGTAAAATAGGTGATTGGGTACTGACCATGCAAGAAGACGCACTCGAAATGACTCGAGCTGAGTTCATCAAAAAGCATGGTGAGTACAACGTACACATTTGGGAGTATATGCATGACCTATAAGGAAGAACTTCGACTAAATTTCTGGAAGGGAGTCATCGTAGGTGAACTTTCGATGCTTGCCTTTCTCTTTCTTTTCTGGATGTTGTTATGAGCAAGATCTGGACAATCTGGAAGTACGCCCTTGGCGGTTTCTCGGACGATAAGACCGAACCGTATGACAATTACGTAGCCCTACTACGGACAATTATTGTCGGGGTGAACTTCTTGACGTGTTTCTTCATTATGGCCAACGTGGTTCATAATTGGTAAAAAATTTAATTTTTTTTAAAAGTGTTGACAAATTTAAAATCATTTGATATAATGTGTTTTGAATTTGATTAGGATTTTGTTATGAAAAACGTTTGTATACCCATATCCGAGCTTCAGAAGACTGGGTTCACCGAAGAACACATGTTAGAGTGTCAGTTCTTTATTGATTCATCTGGTCGACACAAAAACAAAGAGCTATTTGACGAGACATATCTTATTGAGAAGTATGGTATCGTATATGATGGTATCGTAACACTCTCGTTCGATGATATCGAACCAGAACGCCTTCCTGGTTCTCAGGATTTCCGTGCTCACGCTAATGTAGATCTGCCGAAGATTGTTGCAGATATCCAGAGAGATGGCTTTGACCTTCACACAATTCCACCTGCTGTATTCGAAGTGGATGACAAATATTACTACATCAATGGACGTACCCGTCGCGAGATCTTACTAGAGCGTCTTGGTCGACCCATTGAGAATTGTATCTTTGCCGTTTACCATATCGTTGACAAGAGTAAAGCCTGGGGTGTTTTTGGTGCTCCATTCAATAATGTTGGTCAACGAACTCAAGGTATGAACAGTAAGGAAGACAACAAAAAGGTTATTTTAAATAATCTACCCTTAGTATTCAAATACGCAAAACAGAACCTTGAAGAGTTTGGTAAGAATGCAGAACGAGATAAGAACAAGTATTCTGACATCATGGCTGGTGTGAAAAAGACTTGTAACGAAATCTTGCTCTGGAGACCAATCCCAGCTGTACTTCGTGAAATCACTACAGCCATCTTTGAGAAGTGTGGTGTACCATCAAATGTTATCTTCACCACTGGTGAGGATGGTGTGATAGATTATGTTCGAAATGAAATAAATCTGAATGAATCGAATTACACGATCATGGCCAATACAATCGAATTGACGCAATTGATGAAGAAACTTTCACCCGAGGTTCTGGCCAAGCATGAAGGTAAGAAAATCGGTGTTGTTCTCTATCAAAAAGATTACACTACTCGGTACAATACCAAGTTACTCAACGCGCTCACATATTGGAGACAGCTCGACGCATATAAAAAGGCTTGGAATGTGAAGCTACCCGAGAATGTAGAAATTCTTGGTATCGTGCCTCAGATTCGTGAAGAAAAAGAGGTCTTTCCAATGGATCAGCTCATCACACGTGAGAAGGCTGAACAATATCTTGACTTAATTGGTGTCTAAATGAACGAGATGTTTTGCACGACAAGTGTTTTTACAGAATCGGCTACTCTGTCTGATTCAATTAAGGAGTCTGCATTTGAATACTTTGATGAGCTAGAAGAGACAATTTTCTACTCTAAAAAGTTTTTTGAAGACATCGAAAAGAATGGATTGCCAGAACCAGAGGTCGTGAACCTATTTGAAAAGATTACGAATCTCAATCAGGCTTTGGTCTATTCATTCATACACAAGGATGACGGAATAGCCTATTTCGGTGAAACTGGTAATGGTAACCAACGTCTTCGCCAACACATGGCTCAAATCGAAACTGGTAAGGCATCGTCTGATTTTATTGAAGGACTTTTGTCATATGACGATAATCCAAATAACTGGCAAGCCTGGGTTTGGAGAACACCAAACAAACTTGCTGCGCAGGTATTAGAAAGAATGCTGATTAACTACATACCCACAATGTTCAATTCAGCTGAACACGGAGGCATATAAGTTTGAATGCATACATCGTAAGAGCTTATCAAGAAGAAACTCTCAAGGCAGAGTATATCTTCGAAACACTGAAATCGGCAATGATCTTTGCCACAAAAATGGCTGGAAACGGCTACTTAATTAACTTTGTTAGAAAACCTTTGGAGGACTTATAATGTCAGGTATCATCATCCCATCTAGCCCAGAAGATCGAAAGCGAATCAAAGATTGCATGCAAGAGGTCTCAAATGCGTTCACACGTGTCGAGGCTGAGAAGGACTTTGTAAAAGAGGCAATCCAGTCTCTATCTGAGGAAGTTGATATTCCTAAGAAGGTCCTGAATAAAATGGCTCGTGTATTCCACAAGCAGAATCTACCCGAATTGGTAGGTGACGTTGAAGATGTCGAAGCTCTCTATGAGAGTGTGATGTCGGCATAAATCGCAGACAAAAAAAGAGGGCCCCGAAGGGCCCTCAAAGTCGTGGACAAGTTTATCTTGTCTTCTTATTCTAATCTTAGAACAAGTTGGCAATAGCCACTCGACGATAGTACTCGTTAGTGTTAGCACCGAGTCCACCATTACCGACAGCTGCACCGCCAGCGAATGGGTTAGAAACCATACCATATCGAGTCTTAAAGCCGATCTTAGGCTGGAAGCTATTCTCACCAATTGCACGTACCATCTGAAGAGGAACGTATGGGCAGTAGAATACACCTGAATCGAATGCAGATGAACCCTTATAGCCTACAACCAAGTAGTTAGAACCAGCATATGGATCGATGTATACACGGAAACGACCATTCAATACACCAGCGAATGTGTTACCTGTGTCATCTACTGCAAGAGCGTTTCCGTTCAATGCAGGAGTGTAATCCAACATACCAGCCATCTGAAGAGCAGAAGCAACATCTGAAGAACAGATGACTACATTACCCTTACCGCGACGAGTTGCCTTAGCGATAGCATTAGCTTCTTGTTCGATTTGGAACATCAAGCCCTTGAACTTCTCTACTGACCAACGACCGTTAGCATCAACGTCCAGGTCGAAAGTGCCAGGAGTAGCAGTACCAGTAGCACCACCTTTAGCAGCAGTATAAATTGTACGAACAACTTCACGGTTGATTTCCGCGAGGATCTCACCCTGAAGGATGTTAGCCAATTCTGTTTCAGCGTCCAGACCATGAACAGCCTTGAGGTCCTGAGCCAATTCAGTAGTGTATTCTGCTTTCAGAGCACGGCTCTTGGCAGTAACACTAACTTTCTCGATTGAGAAAGACATCTGATTGATATCACTAGCACCAGTACGACCTTCTTGAGTAGCAGTATCAGTACCTGCGTCATAAGAAGTGTAATCAGCTGAATCATGAGTATCGCCACCTGTACCAGAGAACGAAGTATTAGCTTCAGCGTATCCAGCTTCAGCACCCGTATCGGGGGCACCATACTTGGAACGCATTGCGAAGATAAGACCCGTAGGACCAGTCATAGGTTGAACACCACAGATGTCATAAGCCATCATGTTAGGCATAGCACGACGTACCAATGAAATCAGTACAGGATCGTAACCAGCAACAGGTGAAGCACCAGTTGATCCGAAACCAGGATTGCTAGTACCAGCTGGATCAGTGTTCATATTAGGTGCAGCTTCTGACAGCAATGATGTCATGTTTGCAGAAAGATCACCTGTTTCAGCAAGTGCACGTTCTGTGTTTTCCAGAATCGTTGCAGTTACTGCGCGACGATGATTATCTTCAATCGGTGAAAAAGATTCGTGCTCTAAGATTGGCCCCCACTTTTCCACAAGTTTTTGATAGTTTGACATGTATCTATCTCCTTGTTAAAATTGTTATAAATGTTACTATGAAAATTATTTATAAAAACCTAATTTTATCATCACTTATTGTTTGTTTTTTCTTGCGTTGAGTGCCTCGACAAGAGCGTTCACAGAAGTGTAATCAGAAGCAGGTGCCGGGGTAGGCGCAGCCTCTTCGGTGATCACAGCTTCTTCTTCATCACCATGAACATCAGTCTGAGCAGGAGCTTCTGCAAAGAAAGATTCTTTAATGACCTTAAGATTATGGGTATATTCTTCGAGGTCTTTATTGTTTAGGTTCGCCGAAAGAATTTTAAAACGTTCAACTTCGAGTTCAGTCAATCCTTCAACGATGTTCTCAAAAACAATTTCTGCATTGAGGTCATCGATTTGGCTCTGAAGCTCGATGTTCTTGTTTACCAATTCATTGGAAGATTCTTTCAAACCTTGAACCTCAGCTTCAAGATCAGCAACTACGTCATGAGTTTCCTCATCGATTTCGACGTTGTGTGACTCGAAGAGAGACTTGAGGCCTTCCATGAATGACTCAGCCATTTCAACCTTGATACCGGTCTCAACAGCAATTTCATTCTCTTCCATCCATTGCTCAACTACGTAATCGAGATACTTATCAAGATTCTCGACGATCTGTGCTACCTCTGTCTCCATCTGAGATTCTTTCTCAGACTGAAGAGATTCGGTCAGATCAGCAGTCATTTCCGCAACCTTCTTTTCGACTTGCTCATTAACAGCTGCTTCGAAAACAACCGTTACCTTATTTTTGAACTCATCAGAGAGGTCTTCGCCTTCGAACAGAGAAGCAACAGAAGTTTCAACTTCAACAACTTCCTCTACGATTTCATCTGTAGATTCAGTGGCTTCTTCAACCTGCACAGGCGTTTCTTCTGTCGCTACTTCAAGAGCAACTTCTTGCTCTTCGATAGCAACTTGATTTTCGTCTGCCATGTGATTCTCCTTTTATTAAATTATAAATTAATTGCAAAAAGTATTATCTATTTATATAAACTAATTTTTTAGTCCTGAAATGAATTTTTCAAGCAGTCTAGCTGCATCTGATTCATCTATTCTTTTCACAACCTTCCTATACTGCTTTTCAACTTCTTCGACAACCTCTTCAAGTACTTCTTCGATAGGTTGTTGAGCAACCCAATGACCAGACGCGATGTCGTAGTAGTATTCAACATTCTCCATCACACCATTCACAAACGCATTCGGTGCTGAAGGATCAGTAACAATATCTACCGTGGATAAATGAAAGTCATCTTGTACTTCCATTGCACCACCGTTGCCAGCCTTAACAGAACCAAGGCCGCGAGTAGAAACACCAATCTTAACCCCTTCATCGATGAAAGTCTTTACGATTTCACCCATAGGAGTTGAGAGGATTTTTGCCTTACCAGTGAAATCAGAGCCACTTTGGCTCATTTCAGTGATAAGATGTGATACACGATCACCATTAATTGTAGGACCATCGGGATGACCTAATTCACCAAGGGCTCTCTTAGGTTCGATATATTCTTTGATATATCGCTTCATTTCCTTTTCAAGAACCTTGGCAGGATAAATTCTACCGTTGCGATTTTTGATATCACCTTGCATGAAGGTACCTTCAATGAAATAGGACTTCTTGCCGCTTTCTTCATTGGCTTCGGTGACGATCTCGCACTCTTCTGTGATTTCTGTAATTAGTCGCATTTGTTAAACCCTTTGTTTAAGAATTATTTATAATTAAATTTTTTTATACCCGGTACGCTATTTGAACAGCAAGAGCGCCGGCTCCAGACACTGCAACCGTGTCCGTGTAATCTTTTTCTACGATACAAACATCACCTGATTTCAAGGTAAAAGTGCCATTTACTGTCCCGGCAATTGTGACCACCACATCAGCTGCATTAACTGTAGGATTATACAAACGAACCAACCGAGCATTTCCAACAGGATCTGCCGTGGTCAAGACTCCTTCAGCTCCAATAGGTCTTATATACTTACCAGCCATTTCTTAATCCCTTTCGTCTTCTGCGTCCCAGTTCTTATCGATATAATCGTAGAATTCTTTCTCTTTATCACCCTTCAATTCCGCGGGAGATTTTACACCGAATCTCTTGAGAGCTGCTTTAAAAAATGCCTGATATTTTTTCTGCTTTTCAGATTCTTCGTCTTTTGCACTCATGGCAGCTTCGAAAAGAGAATCTAAATCTTCTTCAGTCTCCTCACCCATTGATTGCATTTCACCCTGGGCATATGAATAGAGAGTTTTGATCTCACCGTGAACAGTAGCTAATTTGTTTTGATACCATTCTTCTGGATCACCAGCCTCTTTAATATAATCCGCGATCTCATCAGCAGCATAAGAAATGAATGAAAGTTGTTTTTCCATCATTGGAATTTCTTCGGCAGCATTTTCATCCATATGAGTAATGATCTGGTCTGTCATCGTCTCAACAACCTTCTTCTCTTGCTTCATTTTAGAATAGAGAAGTGCCTTGAGTTTTTCTCTGAACTCTTTACGGCGGCCATCGAGTTTACCAGTCTCTTCTTTCATAGGCTTCACGGGCTCTGTTCGTACATAAGAAGTGTCGTATGTCTCTTCACTTCCACCATCTGCACGACGAGGAGTTCGATCTACCGTACCCTTGAATACATGCTCTTGAGGGATCACGTAGTCTATGATCTCGGTATTATCTGTGTGTAATGCCTTAAATCTTTTCTCTTCTTCTGGCTTTGGCTGATCCATTTCACTCAGAAGCTTTTTTAAAGATTTCATGCTTTCTCCTAAAAAATTCGTTATAGAATATATTTATAATTTTTATTAAATTCGTGCGATGTACTGATTCTTCTTCAGGTTATCGCTTAATTTCTTACCGGTCGTTCCAGTATTCTGGTGATCTGCAAGTAATTCTTCCCATACTGCCGGTGCAACTCTATCTGCAATAGCAGCCAAATCTACATCTGTAATATTTGCCTCGAGGCTTTCTACTCGAATCAAATCGACAATATTCGATCTCGTTAATGATACCGAAACACCCTGAGCAAATAAGAAGGGGTTTTCACCAACTTCTCTAGTATATAAATTACCTAAAATAGATAACGTATAAGCCTTTGTATCGACAAACGGCTGGATTCTCCATCCATTCTCTAAGAAGAATGTAGCACCGACCGAGGTATCCGCTGAAATTTCTTCACCACCAATCACACTAATGGCTCTAGGCCATACAGTTGCATGAGGAGCTTCTTGGGAATATAAATTCCACTCTTTCCATGCAGAATATATGTCAGTTTTTACATCTAATTCTGTTACCTCTGGAGCAACGTATATAATACGCTCGGGTCCTGAGAATGTAACTTTCTGGAAAGGAGCGCCACCTTCTGAACGAGGAGCCCATCTCCACCAATTATTGTAATTGTAAATGAGTTGCATTATTGCAGCCTTTCACGCCAGAAGATATTCCAATTCGTTATTGAATTTTCTTCTACTGGGCCTGAATCGCCATCTTCGTCTTCATTCTCATTTTCTAACCAATGAATCATGAACGTCCAAGCTGCTCTTGGTGGTGGATTACCATAGAGAGATATTAAATCTGGACCAAGATCTTCAGCAGCATCTAAGCCTAAATCTGTATCCCATTGCAAGGCTTTCAATGATGTCCAATAATCTTTTGCAATAGTTGATGTTCCTGAACCAGTAATATTACCAGCACCACCAGTGTCTGTTGTAAATGCACCAGTAGTAAGACCAGTATCAAGCGCAGATACAGTAGCATTAGCACCTGCGGCTGTTTCTAATCCTCGACCACAAATTACCAACGTACCTGGATTGCCTGAAACAGCAACAACAGTTCCAAGACCACCAAGGGCCTGGCCTGTGGCTGTGAAGATTTCGCCCGGAGCATTAATTGTAGCACCAACACGAGTATAATCCGTATCAGCTACGGTGATTACTTGATATTGGACTCCGCCAATCATTTCTTCTGCAAGAATTGCAGTTCCAGTTACATCTATCTTCATAATACCACAGGTTGCGCCTGCAGCTGGGCCACTAGTTACTGTTAATGTAGTTCCAATTTGAAGATTATTACAATCATCTACATCTATTGTTCTTGCAAGACGATCGTCATCAATATCGGCTTGTGAATTATACAACCAAGCTCTACTCCTATCAATGTATGATAAGAAGTACCAATCAGCCGGATTGTCTACTCTATCCAATGATCCATAACCAGCCCCGCCAGTGATCTTAATCGTATTTGTAGTAGCAGTACTAAAGACACTTTGTATATCCGTGCCACCACCGTCTTGTCTCAATACAATAGGTTGCTTATCCCAAAAGAAATGACGATCTGATAAACCAAAATCTCCATATAAAGGGTGTTTACCAACCTCAATCATAACTCGGTTTACACCAGTTCCATATCGATCGTTTGAAGCCGTGAATGCATCTATTGGTTGCAAATATCTTGCAATACTTTGATCAGAAGTATTCTTTACAGTTCCATATTGGAAGTTGTCTGAAAACTTATCAAATTCAAAGCTATCATTGCCATTGACAACAAATCTACCAATTTCAATAACGTGAGCTAAATGATCCCCCTCAACATCAAGATCTACTGTTGGTACACTTGGTCTTTCGTCTTCGAGTTCGTAGCCGCGCATAACACAACCATAGAACGCTCGGATTTCGGCTACGCGAGGAGCGTTATCTCTGATTCGATGATTACTAAGCTGGAACGTAAGAGGTTGGTATACAGTATGATTCTCGTCGCCGTTGAGTAAGAATTGCTGAGGACTCATCGTACCGACATATTGAGTCGACGACGCACTACTATAAGTACCCGTTCTTAACAATGCTGGCCAATTGGTTGACCCACTACGCGTTTGTTTTGTTCTCCAATAAGGCTGAAGATGAGGTCTTCCCCATATTTTTCCGTTGAAATCTAATGAAACCTGCTGAGCAGATTTTAAAGGATCTGATTTTTGTTCTGCGATTACAGATCCACCGTAAGCAAAAAATTGTGAAACACTTCCAGTGGAGGCGGTATTAGTCATTGCCCAACAAATAGGACGTGAAGGATTGGCGAGAGGGTTATGATTTTGTGTCATCACACCTTCTGCACCATTACCATGATACATTTCGTGGCACACAATACGTTCACCGTTATAGTACACACCCCAACGTGTACGTCCACCACCAATATACTGATAGTCAATCCAATATGCATTGATCTTAGTCACATCAAGTTCCATACCAGATGGATTCGTAGCACCAGATGTTCCGAGTAGTGTATCTTTATTCCAATCTTTTTGAAGGATCGCGTGATTGACGACAGATCCACCTACACTATATCGATGAACAATACGAAGTGCTGTACCAGGTCCAGGCGTTACAGCCCCCATCATTGTATTACCTGGGTTATCGTCAGATCCATTAATTTGGAAAAGATAGCCGTCGAATGGATCAAATGCACCCCATAATCTTATGACATTTTGTTTTCCAGCATCACCAGATCTTGCTGCCATGATGTATAGGTTCGAACCACCATCTTCAAACGAATGATAGAGATTAGACGAATGAGTAACTCGATCACCGGGTGTTGTACCTACAGTAAGAGCAACACCTCGAGTAGATGAGTCCCATTCATTAGAGGCATCCGCGCCGCCTTCAACTGATTGTGTGAATTCGTTTGAGAGCGCGCTTTTTGAAAAATCGTACGAAGCAAGTAATGCACCATCATTTACCCTTAGTGCACCAGTACCGGTAATCTGCGGAGGTCCTTCAGAAAATGTAGTTTTTCCTGCGCCGAATCTGTCAATATCCCAGCCATATTCTGGATTGTCATAACCCATAATATTTTGAGCGTTGATATAAATTTCTTCGACATCTTGAATTTCTGCAATTTTTGTGACACCGTCTTCATCGATAATATCAGCACCAATAACAAAAGCAGCATTTTTATATTTTGCAGTCTTATTGAAATGAATTTCTAGGATGCCAGACGTAGAACTTAGTGGTACATGTCCGTGTACATGAAAAGGTGTTTTCGAGGGAGATTCAATACCTATAATCATATTGGCAAAATAGAATTCACCAATATCCCAGGCATAATTTTCTACGACTGCGTTATTATAGAATAATTGAGCCGTGTGGATTACCTTTACGCGTTTTCCTGTACTATCTGGTGGAACTCTGAGATATGTCTTCTCACCTGCCATTTGCTACTTTCCTATTAGTCTAAATCTACGTAAAGTTTTGATAACTCTTGCCTAACGAGATTATAATGTCTCACAATCTCCATAGGATTTAATTCTTCTAGTCCTTCGGTAGTACCTGCTACAACAAGGACCTTATTGATCACATTTTCGAAATATTGGATTGACTCATCCAATGCTTGTTTTTTCTCTTGATCTGTCATCTTATTAACCTCATATTAAAATCAAAATGGGGGGCCCAAATGGACCCCCTGTTCATTATTATTTATAGTGTTACTCTGGGTCGGTGAAGTTTCTTTCCAACGGAGCAACAAGTGAGATAGCACCACCAGCCTCGGTAATAGTACCAGTCTGGAGTACATATTGGCCTGTCTCAAGTCCGATTGCCACAACCGTTACAGGAACGTCAGTACCACCTGTTCGTCCATTGGTCGTGTCAGCGTCGAAGGCGTAGTTGAATTCATACACGCCATTGGTCACACTAGATACCTGATTACTGATATCTGAACCAACGTCACTTTCAACACCATTTACAACTCTTTGAAGCTGCAATGCGCCTGTTGTACCGAAGTCGTTACCAGCCTGTGCACCTACACCAGTAGTATAGTATGCATAGAATACAGCATCAGCATCAGTAGTAAGGTTAGTATTAAAGTTAATAGAAACCGTTACAACAATTGGTGATCTGTGAGCTGTAGATCGAGCACCACCATCATATGTTACAGATAATGCTTCATTATACTGAATGTTGTTAACGTCAGCAGCAGCAATATCATCAACCATTACAGCTGAAGGAACATCTCCATCACGGTAAGTGTTCAACGTAGAACCTACGAAGAATACCAGAGGATCTGCAATATCACCACGTCGAACTGAACCTGCACTACCTGAGGTACCAATATTCAGGTCGTTAATGTTACCAGTCTGTCGCAACAAGTACTGAGCATATTCATAAAGAACCTCTTTGGTAGCTCCAGGCGCATCAGTTGCACCAGGCGCATTACCATCGATTTCAATAGTATATGCAGACCAGATACCATCAGTAGGACCAGAAAGTGTCGCCGAAGCATCTTCTTCGATGTTTCTTTGGCCACCATAAGCACCGATTGCAGAATCCACTGAACCATAAAGAACAGCTGGATCCCAATAGGTCCAGGTAATACCAGACGAATCAGCAGCAACGTTTGCACCAGAGGAGGTTCCAGCTATATCAGCATAATACCAACGAGGACCACCGACCGCGGTTTCTGAGTTACCAACATCGAATACAACATCACCAGCAGCATAGGCTGTAGCATCAGCATAATCGCCTCTCAGTACAACATCAAGAGTTGTTGTAACAGGGTTGACCATGTACTTAACAGTAATATCATTGGTATAACCAAGCTGTGTAGTACCAGTTGATGCAGAACCTGTATCACCAGAAGAAATGGTGAATTCGGTATCACTAACCTTCGAAAGAATTGTATATACCTTACCAGTTGCACCACCAAAGTTTGCAACACCAGTATTTACGATGAATACCGGAGCACCTGTATAAAGACCGTGATCAACAGAGGTTTGAACTGTAATTGTCGTTCCATCACCAGAGATCGAAGAGATTGCCGCTGTGGTAAATGCATTATCATTAGTTGTATTAATATTCAAATCGTCAGCATTTGTGAGAGGGAATCTGTATACAATATATGTCAACTGACTAACACCGATGTCGGTCAAGTCAGCGTCAGCATATGTCGACTTTCGAGTACGCACGAAGATCTTAAAGTAATCATCTCGTACATATCCTACCAGTGTACCAGTAGTTGATGCATCACTTGTAGCCGTGACCAATGTTTCTGATACCTCAATTTCATTGGCACTAGGTACAGAACGTACAGTTACATATTGGTTATTACCAGCTGCAGTAGCACCGGTGATCTTAACCAAATCACCAACGTTGAAAGAATGAGCCGTATTGAAATCAATAATTTTTGTAGCGTTATCGAAATCAACAGTAGCTGTAAGTGTTACAGTACCAACATCACCGATGAAGTCATCAGCACGGGTGTCACCGTAATCAGTATTACCATACCATTGTACAGCCTGGTTTACAGCACCAGCATATGATGTATTTACAGGAGTAGCGTTTGTTCCACTATCCTGTACATAGTAAGTTTGGTCAGCTGCGGTTAACGCTCCCAAGGTTACAGCGCCGAAGTATCGTCGAGATACCCCACCACCAGCACCAACTTCTGACCATCCAGCAGTACGAATCATTTCACGAGTAGTGTAAATATCACCAGCTTGATATACAGCATTACGATAGATTGAAATCGTTGCCGTATCAGCACCAGCCGTACCAGGGAGAGGTGACCCTTCTAACGTAAGTGTACCACCTGAAGCTGATTTAACCCTGTAATAACCATCGTTATCAGTAGAACCTGATACAACAACGTAGTCTGCATCAGTGAAGCCAGCAGCAGCAAAATCGATATCGGCTGCAGAGGTAATTGTATCATCAGTCGCAATTGCGAATGTGATGTCACTTGCTGATGTAGTTCCTACCAATTCACCATCAGCTGGTTTCCAGCCATTTTGGAATTCGAACTGTTCGTTCGTGATAGATAGCATAGGGAAAGGATACTGGGGAAGATTGCTGTCTTCTTTCCACACATCCTTGAAGAATGAATAAAGTGCCTGACCTGTAACACCAGATCCGGCAGCCGCAAAGTTTTGTGCGCCTTTGAAATAGAAAATCTTATTGACTGCGTCTAACCAGATTTCATCTGATTGAAAAAAACCACTGGCAGCCTCGGTATTATCCAAAGGTTGCTCAGGTGTGCCTCCCACAGTCTTAAGCTTATCTAGGTCAACATACGTTTGCGCCGTATTAATAGTTGCCATGTATTTCTCCTAGATTGTTAGGGTTTAAAATAATCACTTCCACATAATCTAGTACGTTAATAAAAAACAAATTATTCAATATTTATAAAAAAAGAGACCTAGTTAGGGGTCACTAAAGTTTCTATCAAATCTTTGTTGCACTGGAATGGATGAATCACTGTTTTCCAAAGACAGTCCAGTCAGACTTATATATTCATATTCATTATTTAGAATAGCAATAAAGATGGGTACATCTGAACCACTTGTAGGTGCATCTTGATATACCCACGAGAAGGTAAAGGTATTATTATCGGTAGATCCGGTGATGGTAACAGTCCCATCTCCATTATCAGGTGATGTACCAACTCCACCAGTCATATCTTCAATGCCAGCAATTGCCGATGAATCTGCCGTTTTGAATATTCTCACCTCGGTTCCATCTTTCATTCCGGTCAGAGCAAATGTTCTTGTCGTCGGGGGTTCTACGCTATTACCTTGATCATCAATAAGTGTATAAAGGTTTGTTGCAGAGAAATTTGTGACCAACACACCACGAGCACCAAAGAATCGACCACCAGCAAAGTTACCAAAAGGTGTTGCTTTCTTAGGCTGAACGATTTCAATGCTGCTAATATTATTAATTGAATTACCACCA
>Ga0181577_10001753_pt1 | contig 17285 bp, 4 predicted proteins | sample 101ome_21_FD_132468 | JGI IMG/M metagenome (GOLD analysis project Ga0181577, IMG submission 132468) | Coastal salt marsh microbial communities from the Groves Creek Marsh, Skidaway Island, Georgia - 101413BT metaG (megahit assembly) | ecosystem: Environmental > Aquatic > Marine > Intertidal zone...
CCTCGTCGAGAAGTTTCGCGCAGACGAGCTGGCCGACGCCACCGGTCGCGCCAAACACGATTGCAACTCTCCCGTTTTCATTTTGCTGAGAAGACGAAGAAGACGATGACGAAGACGAAGACGAAGAAGACGAAGAAGACGCGCGGAGAACCCGTCGTCGTTGTTGTCGTTGTCGTTGTCCTCGGGTTTTCGCGACGCAAAAGTTCCTGCTGCTGCTGCTTTTCGTCGCACTGCTCGCGCCGGGGGCGCTTTGCATCGTTCTTCTTTGTTTTCGACTTTTTTTTTGTTGCTGTGTGTTGTAAACAAACAACGCGCGCTGAGTGATCTTTTTTTTTTAGAAACGCGCGATTTGCGAAACCCTAAAATTTACTTTTTTTCGAAAAGACCGCCAAAAGCGTCGAGAGAGAGAGAAGGTGACTCTCTCTCTCTCTCTCTCTCTCTCTCTCTCTCTCTCTCTCTCTCTCTCTCTCTCTCTCTCTTTCCGAGGATGATGACGACTTCAACAAACGACGACGACGTCGTCGTCGTCGCGTCGTCGGGCGCCGCGTTAATTACGCAGCTGCAGAACGAAGAAGAAGAGGCGAAGAAAGGAACAGAATTCGCTTTGACCAAAAGGCGAGGAGGAGGAGGAGGAGGAAAAGGTTTGAAACGAAAACGGGACACCACGTCGTACTATCAGTTAATCAGCGAGAAAGGAAAAGAAGTGTTTGGAAAGTTCCAAGAGTACGTCAAGGGACGACAGGCGGGCAGCGTCGATCAGTACGTGCGCTACGTAGCGCGCTATCTGTACTTTTTAGAAGAGCAAACAACATCCGAGGAAGGCGGAGAAGACAACGGTTTCGTTCACCACATCAGCGAAGCGCTCTTCGAAGCGTTCGTCGTGTGGTACGGGAAGCGGGCCGAGGAGTTTGGATACGCCGATAACGATCAAAAAACGCCGTACGTTGCCTTGCAGCTTCTCCTCCGCATGTTTCTGGAGCAGGACGACGAGGAGGAGGAAAAGCTGACGAGCGATGGTGGTACTTTGGCACCAGAGAAGCGCCGGTTTCGAGAGAGCGAACATCTCTCCTTAGCGCAAGCCCGCGAAATCATCAAGAAGAAAGACAAAGGCATAACGATGGAGACGTTCTTCAATAGGCGAGGAAAAGATTCGGCGGTTATGAAGAAGCGCGCGGTAAAACGTTTGGAGAAAAAGGAGGCGAGATCGAACGGCACGGCGGCGATGAGGAGGAGGACGACGAAGTCGAAGTCGACGCTACGAGCGAGAAACGAGAGGAAGGTTGGTCGGAGAGATGGATTGTGGGACGTGATCGTCGACAACGACGATATATGTTTTAATCACATTTTGCCGAAATTGAAAGCGACTGATATCAAATTCTTGTTCGAAGTGAATAGTGAAACGAGAGCTTTGATAAAGAGATCGCCCGCGAAAGATGCGTTGAAAGTGAACTTTACGGTTGAAGAGATGTCGTCGATATCGACGTTGGAACTCGCGTTTTTTTTTCGATCGTTTTGGCGGGGATCCTTGGGAAGCGAAACAGATTTCTGCGGTAAAGTTGCCGCGACGAGTAAACTCGAGTTGCTCCAGTGGGCGCGAGAGGAGAAAAAGTGCCGATGGAATCAACAGACGTTTATAGTGGCCTGCATGGTAGGTAATCTGGAAATGATCAAGTATTGCTTTGCAAACGAGTGTCCTATTTGGGATGGTACGTGTAGTGCTGCTGCCGCAAATGGTCATCTCGAGGTACTCAAATACTTACGCGAAGAAATCAAAATTGAGTGGGATTGGGAAACTGCCTCGTGGGCAGCTTTAAAAGGTCATCTCCATATACTCGAATATCTTGTCGAGAGTAAGTTTTTTAATCAACTTCCCTCTCATCACCACGAATTTGCGTGTATCAATGCGGCCAAGGGCGGCCAGTTAGACTGTTTGAAGTACTTGCGCGAAACCGCCAAATGGCCGTGGGGCGCTTTGACCTTGCGAACCGCGCACGAGAACAACCGACCCGAATGTTTACAATACTGCCTCGACAACAACTGTCCTCTCCCAGAAGGCTGGTCGTACGCGCACGGAGAGTTGCACGCGGCGCCAGACGACTCAGACTCAGAATTGTCAGACTATTGGTGAGAATCAGACTAATCAGAATCGCAGAATCAGAATAAATGTTGACTTCTTTTTTGAACTTTTTTTTTTTTTAAAATAAACTTGTTGTAAAATATAGCACGCCGCCCGCCCGCGCGCGCGCACAAAGTAGTTGATTTTTTCAAAGACGCGTCTGGAGGGGTGAACCACGCGCAGTTAAACGCTCCCACACGTCAAAACTCTCTCGTCCGTCGATTTACACTGTCCCACAAATTTTTTAGGCGAATACTAAAAATTTTTAGGCGAGAAAACGTTTTCACATTTTCACTTTTTATTTAAAAAAAAATAAAAATCATCTGCCTGTCTGCTAAGACACGCCACTTTTTTGTTTGCCGCGTGTCGCGTCTTTACTCGCGATACAGTTAATATCCAACACAACACACACTCACGCATCGAACGACGCGAGTATTCAAAAGGGACAAACACAGCAAGCTCGAACAAAAAGTGCTTGGTATATAAACACCACACCTCGCGAGCGTAAACTTTGAAAAACTTTTCGGGAAAGGTGAGAACAAGAAGAAGAGCGCGCGAGATCGAAGAAGAGAGAAAGAAGAAAAATGTTTTGAGATTAAATTTCTCGCGCGAATAATGATCGACGACGATGAGGACGACGATGAAGCGCTCGCTCCGTGGTGCTCTCTTCCTCGTGCTGTTCTCGTCTCTGTTCTCAGGACTTTTGTTGTCCCACACCCGTTTCCGTTCATTCGGGCTTCGCGCGCTCTTTTTAGAAAACCTTAACCTTCTTATAGTGTTGGCTTTTTTCTTTTACTGCCTTCCGCAGACAGATATTTCTTTTGCGCGTGTGTGACTTACCTGTACTGACTTTGTTTTGTTAAAAAAAAAAAAGAAATAAAAAAAATATTTTTATTCTGCGACACAAACTGACTTTGATCTCTCTCTCTCTCTCTCTCTCTCTCTCTCTCTCTCTCTCTCTCTCTCTCTCGAAATTAGGTGATTTCCTTTGCTTTCTTCGCTTTCAAACGTCTTTTACTTCGAGCGAGAAGAAGATATCGTCGCGACGATGCGAAAGCGAATGGGCTTCGGCTCGCGCGCTCCATCATCAGCCGCGGCGGCGCGGGCGAAAAATGTCAGAGGATTTCTTTTCATGTTGGTCGTATCGTGGACGATTCTTGCTTCGTCGTCGTTTTTTATCGTTCCGGTGGTTGCAAGAACGGATGCAGAGGCTGAGACGTCCAAGACGACGATGACTTCGCCAACAAAGTCGACCGGTTCTTCAGCCGCTGCAAAAAAAACAGGAAGCAATATCTTGAAAGAAGCAGTAAAGAATTTTTCAAAAAATTCAAAGATCGATGACCGGTTGATTGATGACGGCGGGGAACATCGCGCGATCATGACCGCGGAAAATCCATCGGAAGATGTCCGAAAACAAAAGGTTACTCGGACGACGAAAGAATCAAAAGATCTCAATTTACCTGTTTCTGCTCTCGACAAAGATGAAACATCGCCAGACCGTTCCGCGCCTCGCGAAAACGTGACAGCTTCAGAGATGAAATCTTTGGTCTCTGATATGAATAGTAATGCGTCGAGGAATGTTTCCATTCGAGAAACAGAAGCTTTAACCGAAAAGAGTGGAAGTGATGATGAAAAAGCTTCTTCGCTTGGTGGTTGGAGAAGGAATGAGAGGCATTACATTCATGAAGAAAGAAGGCACGATGAAAATGTGGGAGGTTGCGATAAGAGTTGCGGTGGAGGTCGTCAAAAGCAACAAACCTTTGTTCGCACAATGCATGAATGGAGATGGGAAGATTGGGAGAAAAGAAGAGTATGTGATAACATTTTGGGTTGGTTTTGTGAAGATGTCGATCATCACAGAGGCGATGGATGGCGAACGAGTGCATGGAGTGGTTGGGAAGTGGAAAGCACGACGTATGTGCCTTGCAACACACAAAATTGTCCCCCACCACCAAGTCCACCTCCACCGCCACCAAGCCCGCCACCACCACCACCTCCAAGTCCGCCGCCGCCTGGTGGATGGCCTATAAGGCAACCTCGAGTCGAGATCACGAATGCGAACAACTTTGTGAGTGATTTCGAATTTGACTTTGGCATTAAAGTTATCGATCCAGACGGTTGCGAGAACGGCAACGACAATTGCTTCGGCAACGAAATATATTACCAAGAGAACACTAATCGCGGGTTATCGTGTGAAGTTTACGTTGGCGATTCCTCGTGCGTTTCGAAATCATCTCCCGCGCGACCCACGGTGTCGGTTGGTAATGACATCTCGTGCATGAAATGGGATAATTTTTACAACAGCAAGAAAAGTGGATCGTCAAAAAGCTATCTCGACGTCACGGATGCGAGCGGAAAGCTTAAGCTTGGAAAGCATTATATCATTTATAACTGCGGCTGGAAAAGCAAAAATGGAGCGATTGTACAGGGTTCATCTACCGGTTGGAAAATGTTGCACGAGTTCACCGTTGTTGATGGATGCTCGGAGATGCTTCCAGATACCTTGAATGTGGCCGGTGTCGGCATCGACGACGTGTCAATTGTTCGCATGTTCTTGCTATCCTCTCCAAAATTTTTGCGGGCAAGTTGCGACACAATCGATGTCACCAAGGAGAGCATATTTCGCCAATATGACGTTGATCCTTTTGATGGTAAGTTATCTCTCAAGGAACTCCGCGAGGCTTTCTTAAAGCACGACGTTGATACAACATTTCTCGAGAGTTTGCTTGAGAGTAAATACTTAGCAAGTAGAGGTGGGCTTCTTTTGAGCGAAATCATGAACTCAAAAGCTCAGCCTCTTGAATGCGTCGCTGTGAACGAAGCTTCGGACGTTTATATGACCCAAATAAACTATCCAACCCTCGAAACTGGCGAAAAAGAGTGTAAACTTCAGAAAGAGCGCGTCGATATGAGTTGGGACTACAAAAAACCACCTTCGAAGGACGATACAATGTGCCTCTACGCCGATGGAATCCTCTATCATACGGTCGTTGGAAAGAAGTTCTCCGACGAGAGACCATCAATTGGGATCGGCTCAACTTCTATGACATTGATCAATCATTTCACCTTTGACGACAAAACGTTGAAAAACTCAGCCCCTGCAGCAGAAAAAGTGGATTTGACGAGTGCCAGCGTGCCGGCTGGGATGTCACTCCAGGATTGCGGAGATGGCAAATTTTGCTTAAAGCGCACAGACTTCGCGAGCGATGTCGCTCATAAATTCATACTTCCAGGTAATAAAAATATGAAATCAAGCGCTGTGATGACTTGGTTTATGTGGGATGGAAAGTCTGCTAGTGGTGCTCTATGGGCTACTTCGGACAAAGATAGATCATTCTTCGTGGATGCAAGCGGATATCTTCACGGTCAATATTACGGACAAAAGTTACAAAGTTCGCAAAAAATAAAACCTTCAGCTTGGCATCACGTCGCGATGGTTTTGAACAAAGAGCATGGCTTCTCTCTTTTCATCAACGGTGTTTCAAACGGTGCAAACGTAGGGATTGTAGACAACACAAAAATGGATTTCCCGAACGTGCCAGAGAATTTATCTATTTGTGAAGCGAGTGGCTTATACGATGACTTTCGCGTTTACACTGGTGTTGTTACAAATAAACACGTGGAATCTATTTTCAGATGCGGTCGTAAAATATCGTGCGTGAAACTGGCTCACACAAGTCCACAATCGAGAAGAACATACTGTATCTTACCAAAGTATCGAGACGCGGCTGGGTCCGACCCTGATTTTATCGTACCATGTGCTACAGGTCTCTTTTACACCGGCGCGGCCATTGATATAAACTTAATCACCGATCAAAAGGGTCTTTTGTTCTCCTTTCGCGACACTGCTTTAGATGAAAGTGGGTTCGAGATTCTCAGAAGAAGCACGGATTCAAATTGGAATCCGATAGGCGATTACGAAGTTGTGGTATTAATCGATAGCGCTCTAGATCTTTGCGCGACAACGTTCAGCTCCATAACGTTTGTCGACGACGGAGTTATGAAAACGCCAGGTAAATATTGGGAGTACGCGGTACGAACGAAATTTCCAAAGAGTACCGATGGAAGTGGTAGTAAAGCGGCAATTATTTCAGACCCAGTCACGTTTAAAACGCCATGGCTTTCATCAGCTGAGGGTGTTGTTGAAGTTGGAGAAACTGGTGAAACTATTGCAAATGTTCGAGTTTGCGCGCAACTTCTCAAGAAAAAAGCTGAGAGCTTTTTTATTTCCGATCTCACCGGATCAAAGGATGCACCGAAAAATTTAGCGGCGTATATGTACGTGTGGCACTCCAATCAATTTGATATCAACAAGCGAAGCTCTGCATATCGCTTGACGGATATGGATTCAACGTCTTTTTCTATACTCGATGATAGCGAATACGCCAAAGTGGTTCTCAGTAAATTTTCTTCCATTCAGAAAGTGATCGTGTGTGCTATTGAAAAGATCACGTCGTTTGATGTGCGCGTGCTCGATTTCGACGATCCAGATGATCGAGGTAATAAGGGATCTAAGTGTATACTTCAAAAAAGCGATGTGGACAACTCAGTTGTCTACACTACTTTCGCCAGTTCGACGTGCCAAACTTTTATCTGTATGGGCACTTCGGTAAAAGCGTATCCGGGGAATATCGTTACTGTCAAGTATGATGCTTCAGCGTTTCCAAATTTACCTTCATCGGTTCGTGTAAGCGAAGTTGAGATATCTGGTACCGAAATGAATTGTCCGTACACCTCGTTCACGGATGCCGATGGTTCATACGATATTCCAATTTTGGAGCCGAGCGGAGCGTTGCCAAAAAAGATGCATCTCGGGGTAATCGCGACTACTACTGATGTGTTTGACCCAATCGATGAATTGATACTCGAAGCAGATTCAAGCACAGATCCAGAAACTTTATTGATATCTTTGCACATCGATTCTGTGGAATTCGATCGGTTTGCACCGCCTTCGCCGCCGCCGTTGCCACCTCCCTCGCCACCTCTGCCTCCGTCGCCACCTCCATTGCCTCCACCTCCCTCGCCGCCTCCCTCGCCGCCTCCCTCGCCACCTCTGCCTCCGTCGCCGCCTCCGTCGCCGCCGCCCTCAGAGTCACTTGTTCAATCCACAGAGGCAACTGCAGTTCCTGGGCTAGGGCATTTTTATTCCTATCAAAGTGGCCCCGGAGCAATTACGTATGGGACCACGTGTAAGAATACTTGGAACAGCGCCTATCAACAGTGCGAGGGTAATGAAAGTAACTTGTACCTATCTCCCGGTGACAAGGTTGCATTTGGGACGAATCCTAGCAAAATACAGGGTGGGGTTTGTAATGGTGACACGTGGATTGAGCTAGAAATTTATAGTGGTCAGAAAGGATGGGAAGACCTTATGTACAACGATGATAGCAATGGTAGCTTGTGTTCTTACTTAGAATTCACAGTTACGCAAACGACTTGGTATAGGATGCTTTTGAAGTGTTACTCAAATAGAAGTTGTGGTGGAACGATAGGTTGGAAAGTTACAAGAGCAGGAATTGCGTCGAGTCCACCGCCGCCGAGTCCACCGCCGCCGAGTCCGCCGCCGCCGAGTCCACCGCCACCCAGTCCGCCGCCACCGAGTCCACCACCACCCAGTCCGCCACCACCGAGTCCACCGCCACCACCGAGTCCACCGCCGCCGAGTCCGCCGCCACCGAGTCCGCCGCCACCGAGTCCGCCACCACCGAGTCCACCGCCACCACCGAGCCCACCGCCACCGAGTCCACCGCCACCGAGTCCACCGCCACCGAGTCCGCCCCCTCCCTCACCGCCGCCACCCTCACCGCCACCCTCGCCGCCTCCCTCGCCGCCGCCTTCTCCACCACCTTCACCACCACCTCCACCATCGCCGCCACCCTCACCGCCTCCCTCGCCACCGCCTTCTCCACCACCACCCAATTTTGATTTCGCCAACACAAACTCCGATGGGTTCATCGATAAGACCGAGTTCATCGCATACGCTATGATGCGAACTAAGTATTCCGATGCGCGCATGATCATACCAGAGGAATTCTGGAGCATTCTCGATAAAGACGGTAACGGTGTTTTGAGTGATGGTGAATTTCATCGGGCGGTGCACGCTTTTGACCTTGGAATTATTTATGGTACCCCGTGGCTCATCTATGAGATCGAGGAGACTAAAAATTTGAAAGAGTTTCGCGTAACGTACGCGTCAGATGTCGATGCAAAGAAAGCTCTATTTGCAGTCGTTCCTATGCAGAGTTCAGTGATGCCGTATTCGCGGGAAGCGTGGCAAAAATGGTACGACGGAATGTCGAGAGACTACGGGTTATCTTTTGCCCCTGTCGTTGATGCGAGCGAAAAATCCTTAAAAAGTTCTCTCATATCTTTGCAAGTTGATAAACTTCCGGAGACTGCCAAGTTTGCCATGCCTCTGGCAACGCTCTCGAATGCAAAGATTGAGCTCAAGTCGCACATCAATTTATCCGAGCGCGTCCTTTTTTCTGATTCTACGCACGGCATCGCAAGGAAAATGTTTACAGACAGTGTCGAAATACGAGCCACCAAACAGCTCCCGGATGTTGTTCATGTATTCAACAACGATCAAGCAGCCGCTGCAACTCTCGATACTCCGGATCTATCGAGTAAATCCTCTGATACAACCGATACTTCGGAATCGGCATCTCTCGGCGCAAAAGGAAAGGTTTCCAGCGCTAGCAGCAATTACGCATGTTCCCCGACGCCAACAATTGCGCATGCCAGTGTTGGATCTTGTGCCATCACCGATGATACAGTGATGCCTGTTACAGTGATGATTAGATTTCCCGGTAGTAGAACGCAGGATTACGTTTGCGGCTTACCATTTGCAAACGTGTATACGACTGAATTGGACGCTAATGGTAACATAAAAGACAGTCAAGCCAAAGCGACAGCGTACATTGCCGATGATTTGGGCCGCATGTATCTCGCTTTTACACCAGGAACGTCTTGGAAAATTGAAGTTGATTACGAAACGCACATTTTATGTTACGGAGGCGACGATTTAAGTTCCGACTCGTGCCACCAAAATGGTAACGGCGAAACGAAGCCAAGTTTTAACTTAATGAAAGTCCAAGGCGGAGAGACCGTTATCTTCCTCGATCAAACCGAGCGCTGGGTCGATATTGGTCTTTATGCAGGCGCGTGCGATACGCCGTACGAAGGTTACGAGCTAATGATCACGCCTGCAAACGGTTGTGGAAGCTCAATTACCGTATCTGATACTAATATTAACACTGATGCGGCATGGTCTACTACTAAAGTCATTACGACGGTAGACGATCCTACGAAACCGAAAAAATTACGTAAATGGCCTTACGCCGCGATGGATTACTACATTCAGCTCGAGACTGCTCCAGATGTTAGTTCCTTGACGCAAGACAAAATAAAGTTGGATAAAACAGATAATACAGGTGTAACGTGCAAGCCACCTGGGTCGAGTATCATGGAATTCTTCAGAGAGAGAAACATGCTCGTGCAAACGCTCATGCTTCTGAAAACCACTGATACTTTGGAAGGTGTTGACGTGAAGTACTTATATCATGGTTGGTTTTGTGCTACTCCAAGCTTTTCAGATCAGGCAAGTTCATCATCATACGCTCCTTTTACTGAAATCGGACCAAATAATAAGTGCATTGGTGATGCTAGTGATACGCTGCCCTTAACGAAGAAGCATTTGATTGGAAAGTCGACTAATGATTTCACCATTAATTCAGAGGCAAAGTACGTCCGCATGAAAATTTTCGAAGCGCACTTGATACGTAAAGATACTATCGAATACTGTTCAGTTTTTCAATCAAGTGACAACAGTAGGTTGGGAGTTGAAGTGCAAATCAAACAAGATATCGGTCCCCAAGCGACAAATAAATGCCATTCAAAGAATGAGCCTTCGGATACATGTAAATTTACAAACGTTGATGCAGACGGTTTGTTGAAGTTCACGAGTACTGATTCCTATTACACAGTTTCATCGTTAGATGCGGAACCAAATCTCGTTCCTCCGTACCGACGCACTTTTTTGGCGAGAATCAATCGCAACGATGGATGGTCTGTGGCTAATCTAGAAGTCAAACGCGAGCTTGTCACTATTGCATCGAAAACGCGAGGTGGAGGTGATCTGACGCAAAGATATAACAGTGGAAGCAAATTTTACGCCACTGCTCCCATAAAAGGCTTGGTATACACCTGCGTACACGACCCGCCGGGCGGAAGTTCGTACGCTTCGATTGCACAGGGAACAAACATACAAATGGAGGTTGGATTGGCGTTAAGTCGCTCCTCTACCAGTAGTTTCTCTCAGAGTAACGGTGGTGGAGGTGGAAGTTCTATTTCTATTAATGTAAAACCAAATCTGGGAACCGCGTATGTAAACGCCGAGGTTGAAATTAACGTAGATGCTGCCGACTTGGGTGAAGCTCCATTTCATGAAGGCAAAGATGATTCCGCTTGGCAAAACTATGGCGAAAATCCAAATCGTCGTCGTCGTCGTCAGCTGATGGCAAAACCAATACCAGCAAAACCAATACATTCCACATTTTTGAAAAAGGGGACAGGGCAACACGGGAAACCGGGTAAGAAGTACAACCCTCGCGCCGAAATGGAAGGGAAAGGAAAAAGTACGCAAGTAAGTGGTGTTGGTGGTGGTGGTGGTAGTGGTGGTGGCGGCGGCGGCGGTGGTGGCGGCGGCGGCGGTGGTGGCGGCGGCGGAGGAGGTGATGGCGTTAAACCAAGCGTAGTCAAAAATGATGTTACGCACGTCAAAACACGCAGTCGTAACGCCTTAAGCGCCTTAAGCCGTCTTAAAGCAAGCGTAGACAAGAATGAAGGTTCAAACGACAAAAAGACCGGTGAGAATAATTTTCGAAGGACAAGAAGCCCTCTTTACGGCAAAGTTGGTGAGCTCGGAGATGAAGAAAAGGAAAAAGCAAGCGCAAACATTGGTGCCTTAAAGTTCAGCTATCACTACGGGACGAACACCGAAGTGGAGTCGCCTACAATCACGGCGTCATCGACCTCTGACAACGGCTGGGACTTTTCGATGACGCTCAATCGAAATTTAGAATCGAGTCAAGATCCCGGACTGCCTGGTCGCCCTGGCGACGTGATTTTAGGCGGAGGCTTTGAAATTGTCTACACTCAAGCAGATATGGTTGACATCCAAACAATAGACGTACAACCACAATGTCTCGAAGTTTTTACGACCATTGAATGGCAACCTCGAAAGCCAACATCGTACGCCGTCTCTGTATTTACGATCGAGGAAAAAATTATTAAAGAACTCGAAAGTTTGAAAACAGACATGGATAATCCTAATATTAAAGTTAAAGACATAAGCATAACAAGCATTTCTGGTACCTCGGGTTCCGCGACTGAGGATCACATCAAAAATGTGTGGAAGAGCAGACTCGAGTCTTCGATACAGGATTGGAAAAATACGATCGAATGGACGAGTCCGGATTTTCATCCCGTTCCTCCTTCTGACAATACTGAAGCTAAAATTCAAACCCGGCAAGGTACCACACAAACTGAGATAGATAAATACACCAAACCATTCGACGCAGATGAGTCCGTCTTTGGCGCGCTCGCAAAATCAAAAATCGACGATGCGTATGGAATATATGCTGAGGATAAATCAGATGATGATTTTGAATATATGAAAGATATCTGGGACGATATTCCAATGGGCACCGAAGTGCATGCAAACAGAGAAAAAGTTGACATCGGAATTGTCGCAGGCGGAACCGGACTTCACAAAGAAATGTACAACCTGGCAGAAGCCGATAACCTCAAGGACAATAAACATGGTATAGAGGAAGAAAATGAGGAAATGGTCACGGATATTTTTGATAAAGGGGATGATCGTTCAACTTCTTCATGGAAACCTTCGAAGGATAAATACATCGAGACGTACGCAAAAGATTCTAAGAAAAATGGTAAGAGTTTATTCGAATCTACCGAAAATTCAACTTTGTTCAGTCGTGGTATGAGTAAGGGCGCATACGATAAGCTGCCGACCGAATTAAAGAGTGATTTAGAGTCATCTAAGACGAACGCGTATGCGACCATGAATATGATTGACGCGTCCGTATATGGTAGCGAAACAACTTTTAAATTTGATGATCCAGTAAACTCAAAACCGAAGTGGGATGATGGAGGTACACCTGAAAAAGTTTATCTAACGTTCTCCGGTGGCGGCCACGTCTTACAGTTTTCAATGGTAGCTTCAGATAATATCGATGGTTACGGTTACGAGTGGTCGCTTGACACTGACGCCGCGATTACAATTTCTGATAGTTACGCATGGGGAGTATCTTTGATCAGTTTGGACAAAACAAACACATATTCAAGTTCAAAGTCAGGTTCGGTTCAACGCGCCACGGCGTGGTCAAAATACGGCAATTTGGAAACATCATACGTTTTAGGGGATCCCGATCCTAAGGACAAATTTGTCATTCAAGTATCGTCGGATGTACGGTTCGGCACTCCTTTTTTCACAACGATAGGAGGCGCTTCGAAATGTCCGGGAGAACCCGATACGATCTGGAGAGAGTCTGGTGTGATACTCGATCAAACGCCTTGGTCTGCGGGTGCAAATAATCTATTCATTCCACCCGATTCTTCGGCATTATTCGATATTATAATTACGAATGGATCGCCGTATCGCGAAGCCGTGGATTACGCGTTACTACTGACAACTGGTAGCAGTTACACGAAAGATTTTGGAGGCAACATGTTAGACCTTACCTTCAGTATTAATGGTGATCGTTTGCGACCTTTTGGCGAGCCAATATCACTTAGTAGCATCGAATCTGTCGATGAAACTACTGGGGCTTTAAAACATTCAATGCTCAGTCTTAAAATTTACAAGGGTGATTTTGAGCACTCGTACTCTAGCATCGGCGTGAAACTTGTTTCTGCGTGCGAATGGGGGTTAGCTTCGGACTGGCTGTACCGCGATCCGATTTCAGACGAGTCGTTCTTGGGTGATTTTAAATGGGAGCGAAAGTGCCCTCTCGTGACGTGGGATAAAGGCACGTACAATGATTTCTCCAGTTTTGTCGCGAGCAGAAAGGACCCGCCCTTCTTGAACATCACTTTGATGAATCCAGACCCGATGAATTTATGGACCTCGGACCGCTGGAAACCTTCTGGCCGTAGAAGAATGAAAGAGGGAACAACGCCAGTCGAAAGTGAAGATCAAGTTGTCGGCTGGGATGCAAAAAAGAACCACTTGGTTCACCCGAACGTCGAGTTTGTTCGCCTGCAATGGAGAAAAACCGGTGTTGGCGAGTGGATAAATGCCTGGGATGTCGACTGGAGCTCCTGGTCCTCTGCTGAAGCAGGAGTCACGAAAAATTTTGAAAACTTCTTCAAAAAGTACTCAAATGATGGAAGTGAAGAAAAGAGACGGAAACAAATGCAAGAGCTCTTCAAGCTCGACGTGATTACGGAACCTGATTTGCAATGTGCCACTTCTCGAGGTGCGGGTTGTTCTCTCAAATGGAACTTAGCGCGACAGTATTTCCTCAACGGTTTGAAAGATGGATCGTACGAGGTACGCGCAAAAGTCTTTTGTTCTGGATACGATTCATTCGCAACGAGCGATGTTCGCGGCAGCGTCACCGATGAGAATTTGAGTTTATCTGTTGATGTAACGCCTCCAAAAGCGGTGTCTACGTCTACCTTGGACCGCATCTTTTCTGTCGAGTACACTGAACCCATAATATGTCCCCAGCAAAAGGCGTCGGCAATGACCTACTCGATCGCTCGCGAAAAGGATTGCGCCGGCGTGGCTGTCCCCGACGATAAAAAAACGATAAGTGATGAGCACGTTTTCTTTAATTTCGGGTTTACTTGCATGACTGGATCTTCTTTATCCCCCAATTCCAAACTTGTCGTTGAGTTCCCAGAAACCATGAAGATGCACGATGGAAAATACTCGACTACGAGCGGTGTCTACAGTGTCACCGTAAATGCTAACGAGGGTGCTTCAAAGCTAACCGATACCGGAGAAAATCCGGCGCGCAAGCAAACGTTTACGGTTACTATTGGTGACTCGGAATGTGCTCAAAGTCTGAAAGGAACTCCGAATCTTGGGGATAGTTCTTCGAACGACACCATAGAGCGTGTTTTTACCGCACGGCTCGGGGAGCAAACGCGTCCAATGCTCGGTGCTTCCGCGGTGTCGTATTTGGAAGACAAAGTATCCATTCTCTTTGGTTTCTGCGCGACGATTTTGATCACCGCTGGCATCGTATTTGTCGCGATGTCACCGTCAAGAAGTAGCAAAGGAGATGAAGACCAGAATTGGTTGCGTAGTAGCGGACGACGCGGCCAAAGAAATCGTCCGGACGTGTCGTCGCGAGAGGTTGACAGGCTCGTCGATGCGTCACAAAAATTGTACGGTTCCGTTATTTGAGCGTCATCTAGTATTTTGTTATTGCTAAAATAAAGATTACACACTACTACTACAACAGGGTACTACTACTATTTTTATCATACTACTGTATTACTTGCCGAGCGTAATAAAAACTTTTCATGATAATACACTATTTTTTCAGCTTGCTTTTGCGTTGAAGTAACGTACACGCCGCACGGTTCCCGATTTCATCCTTTTTTCGTGCTCTTCTCGCCTTAAAAGAAAAAAGGAGAGCCAAACGTGCCATTTTAGGGTTTTATAAAAACCCTAAATTTTATCCAATCGCAAAACTAATCACGAAAGGAAAAACAAGAGGCAGAGATTGGAGAGATTTTTGAGCGCAAAAACTGGACTCACGTTTTTTGTGTCCAGTTTTTTCGCACAGAGAGCCCAAACCGGAGAAGAGGCGAAGACCGAAGAGAGCACGGGGATAAAAAAAAAGAGATTACTCCTCTCCCGCACAAAAAAAATCCTTTGCGTACGAGGGGGTTCCTTTTTCTCTTTTCAAACACACTTTCACCCAAACGCACGCGCGCGCGAGAGAGAAAGAAAGAAAGGATTAGGAGCGAGCGGCACTCTTTTACCACCACCACGTAATATATATAATACATGTCGCGAGTAGTGCGCACGAGTTCCACTTCCAGTGTCTTCGCATCCAGAGGTTCGTTTTTTTTTTCTTTTTTTTGTTGGTGTTGGTCTCTGTTTTCTCTTCCCCGCTGCTGCTGGTGCTCGGGAAAGAGAGAGAAATCAATCGTTCGTTAGCTCGAGAGCGATGAGATGCGTGCGATTGCGAGGAAGCAAGCGAGCGCGAAGAGAGAGAGAGAGAGTGAGAGTGTGAGTGAGTGAGAGAGAGAGAGCGAGAGATGCGTTGCTTTTTTACTCTCTCTCACGCACAAACAAGAGAGACGAGAGAGAGAGACGAGAGAAGAGAAAGAGATTACCCAGAAGAGAGAGAGAGATCTCTTGGTCTCTTCGGTCGCGTTATCTCTCTTTTTTCTAGATTTTTTTTTTTTGTGTGTTCTCTGTAGGAGAAGAAGAGAGCGCTTTCAACTTTTGCAAGAGAGAGAGACAGAGAAGAGAGAGTTTTTTTTTTTCCCCTCCAACTCTTCTTCTTCTTCTTCTTCTTCTTCTTCTCGTTCTTCTTGTTCTTCTTCTCGTTTGCTCCAGTCCGCGCTGCCGCTGCTGCTGGTCGTGGTCGTGGTGGAAAAAGAAGAAGAAGACGAAGAAGAAGACGAAGAAGAAGGAAGAGGTCTCTTCTCGCGAGATATTGAAGTTGATTTTGTCTCTTTTTGTTTTCTTCTTTTTCTTCTTCTTCTGACTTCCGAATTTTGATTTTTCTCTCTTCTCCGGTAACAACAACAAACAAACACAGGTCGCGCGGCGTTGAGAAACAACAACAACAACAACAACAACAGCGCGAAATACAGGACGACGACAATGACGACGACTAAAAGAATGAAACCATCTCCGGCGGCGAGAGCGGTGCTCCAAACCGAACAAAAAGGCGCCTTGATTAGTTCCACCGCGGAGTGGAACGCGCTGAAAGAACACGTGAAAGACATCGAGAAGACGCATTTGCGGGATTTGTTGAAGGATTACAATCGATGCGAGAATTTAACGCTCGAGCACGACGGCGTGTACGTGGATTACGCGAGGCAGAGAGTCACGGAAGAGACGATGGAGAAGTTGTATTCGCTTGCGAGAGCGAGTGGCGTGAAGGAGAAGATTAACGCCATGTTTTCCGGCGAGGCGATCAACTCGACCGAAAACAGAGCGGTTTTGCACGTCGCGACGAGAGCGCCGAGGTCGAAGGTGATCAACGTCGACGGGTCGAACGTGGTGCCGGACGTGCACGATGTGTTGGACAAGATTAAAGACTTTTCGGACCGCGTGAGAAACGGCGAGTGGGTCGGACACACCGGTTTGCCGTTGACGGATGTCGTGTGCGTCGGGATTGGCGGGTCGTTTTTGGGGCCGTTGTTTGTGCACACGGCGTTGAAGACGAACCAATCGCACGCCGCGGACGCGCAAGGGCGAAATTTGAGGTTCTTAGCCAACGTCGATCCGGTCGACGTGGCGAGAGCTTTGAACGGTTTGAATCCGGAAACGACGTTGGTGGTTGTCGTCTCGAAAACGTTCACGACGGCTGAAACTATGTTGAACGCGAGAACGGTCAGACAGTGGATCATCGCTTCGTTAGGTAAAGAAGCCGTGAGCAAGCACATGGTGGCGGTATCGACCAACTTGAAGTTGGTCAGCGAATTCGGCATCGACCCGAAAAATGCGTTTGCGTTTTGGGATTGGGTCGGCGGGAGATATTCCGTCTGCTCCGCGGTTGGCATGTTGCCGTTGGCGTTGCAATACGGTTTCAATACGTGCGAACAGTTTTTGAAAGGCGCGTGGAGCATGGACGAACATTTTGCAACCGCGGAATTTGAAAAGAACTTGCCGGTGACGCTCGGTTTGATTTCCACGTGGAACGTCTCTTTCATGGGCTGCGATGCCAGAGCTATTTTGCCGTACTGCCAAGCGCTCGCTAAGTTAGCGCCGCACATTCAGCAAGTCGCCATGGAATCCAACGGGAAAGGCGTCACCATCGACGGGACACCGGTGGATTACCCGACCGGGGAGATTGACTTTGGGGAGCCCGGTACGAACGGCCAACACTCGTTTTACCAGTTGATTCACCAAGGTCGCGTGATTCCGTGCGATTTCATCGGCGTGATTAAA
>Ga0181577_10001754_pt1 | contig 17243 bp, 18 predicted proteins | sample 101ome_21_FD_132468 | JGI IMG/M metagenome (GOLD analysis project Ga0181577, IMG submission 132468) | Coastal salt marsh microbial communities from the Groves Creek Marsh, Skidaway Island, Georgia - 101413BT metaG (megahit assembly) | ecosystem: Environmental > Aquatic > Marine > Intertidal...
ACACCTCAACGGTTTTCAAGACCGACCCATTCGTCCGCTCTGGCACCTCTCCGAGATGGGTAAGGGCTACCCGCTAGAATTTCAACGGATAGCCCTTCCCCTCCTTATGTGTTACGTCACCGAAGTGACGCTAGGGTCATCGGGTAGTCGAAACTACCTCACCCCAAGCCATACCCTTGTTGGCACGGGTGTTAGCCTCACGAACCCAAGCGGTAGCCGCAGGGTTAAGGAAACGATCATACTTCCGGTTGCCCTGAAGCGAACGAATCTCACGAGGCGAAAGACCAGCGGTATGCAAAGCATTGCCGATCAGGCCACGAGGATGACGGTACGTCACCATCTTCGATGAACGGTTACGGGCAGACGGAGCACGCTCCGCAACCTCAGTAGCCGCCTGAATAATTGCCTTCTTCGTAATCAACATAATCTCCTTTGTTTGTCGTTGACTGTGGGTATTCTACTAGCCTCGGCGCAGTGTGTCAAGGCCAGACTCTAAAGAACGTCCACTCACCATTCTCATCAGTGTAGTAAACCCTCTTGATTCCATGCTCCCTAATCGCTTCCATGCAACGAGAGCAAGGCTTAGCAAGCGCCAAATTGCCGCCCCGAGTAACACGAGCAACAAACAACCTAGCACCCTGAGTATCACCAGCATTCCGCAAAGCGTCCGCTTCGGCATGAATAGAGCAATGGAAATGCTTATCATCTTCCACAACGGAAGGATCGTTCTTCACACGATTAAAACCCGTGGAAAGCACAGAACCGCCTCGCCACACAACGGAGCCTAGACGCCACTTATCATGATCTGATTTTTCAGCGACGTTTACAGCCAAAGTCATAGCAGTGGATGTCATTCCCAGTCCCCGTCAGTGTTGAGCAGCCACGTCATCAGAATAATAATTCCGATACCGCAACCGATTCCAAAAGCGTGCCAGTGATTCATACCGTCATTCTAGCACACGCACATAGGCACGTCAAGCCTACTGCTCGTTCAACACCTCGTTAGCGTACTCGGCAAACTCTGACGCATCGTCCTTAAACCAAAACGGGAACACGGCATGGACGAAAAGCATGAAGCCAACCACAACAAACTCTACGGCAAAACCTGCGGCGAAAAAGAAATGATCGCCGTATGTCATTTTATTTGACTTCGGGTGATCCGAAAACTTGGCGCAAATTTTCTTCCACATTCTTGCCTCGCTCCTTCTTTAATACCTCAGCCGGAGTGTCTACTTGTTTAGACAGATTTTCTACCGGGGGGCGATCACCAAGCATCTCGGTCGGCAGATCATCCCACAGGTCAGGCATCAGGCTTCCTTAGTCTCCACAGAAATATAACTGCCAAGTTCTTTCTCTAGCATATCTAGAGGGCGAGCACCGACCATGCTGGTTTCTGATTTTCCGTCAACGAAAACCATGAGCGTGGGAATACTGCTGATGTCGAATCGTTCCATCAGCAGGGGTGCCTTGTCTGCTTCAACCTTAATCACTTGCATCTGATCGGCATACTTTGCGGCAAACTCGTCAAGAATGGGTGCCTGCATTTTGCAAGGGCCGCACCAGTCTGCCCAAAAATCTACTAGTACAGGCTTTGATGCGGTGCTGATTACTTGATCGAAAGTTTTTTCGTCTACAGGTACAGCGTATCCTTCTGCCAGTACTACTCGTTTCATTGAATCTTCTTTTCTATGCATATGTTTATTTTACACGATTATACTATCGTGTCAAGTTAGGGGGCGGACTCTAGCGCTTCAATACGGGCAGTAAGTTCGTGAATAGATTCAATTAGCAATGGGATCATGCGCTGATAGCGAACCGTGTAATACTCTTCTTCTGTCCTGTCGGTGTACGAGATGGGTGCAGTAGTAACAACCTCGGGCAGAACCGCCATAACCTCTTGTGCGCTTACTCCTACCTGCTGAACGCCTACTTCCTTGAAACCGAGTGAATCAGCAATCTCATTTTGCGTGTACAAGTAACCCCGTATGCCACTCAACTTCTCTAGTGCGTTCGGGATTGTCCCGTTCATGGTTTTCAAGCGTTCATCTGAATAACTCTCTTGTAGTGTTCCCACTGATACGAAGTCATCCGTAGAAACAACAGCGAGTGATGATTCTGTACTGTCAAACACAAAAGCGTTACCACGACCATAAGAGGAACCGTCAGCGTGGTAGTAGGTCATATAACCTTTTTGCGCTTCGGTATTTTGGTCAGTAAACTGAATGCGTGCGCCTGCACCGTTGGTGGAGTTACGCACATACACTAGAGGCGTGGTGTTGTTAGAGATATGTAATGCCGCTTGAGGATTTGCCGCTCCTAGACCTATCCTGCCGTTCTGAACTACCGTCAAAGCGTTTATCTGGTTTGCGGCTGTTTCTCCGTCTGCAAGAATTTGGAGGGAGTTGAGGTTAGCGGAACCGGAGCCGTTGTATTGGATAGTAAATCCATGATCGCTACTTGTAGACCACTGGTCTGTGCCGACACGAATTAGAGGGACATCAATGTTCTCGCCATCAACCCAGATCACAGGATCACTGCTAGTCGCCCCAGACACATCATGATAAATGCTTCCGAAAACCGTTAAGTCACCGTTCACTTTGACGTTGTTTCCCGGTGTGACCTCTAGTGCAGGAGTGGTCATACTTGCAATAGCATCTTGACCGCTAGTAGTGTTCGCCGCAACAACACCCATCTTGATGCCTTGGCTAGCATTAGAGGCATTTACAATATTTAATTGATTATTAGTCATTCCGATTATGCCAGCGAAGGCACTTCCGTCCTGCATAAACGTCAGAATCGGGTTGTCATTTTCGTCGTTATTATCTGAGTCAGCCTGAATACGAATTTCCGCATCCCCGCTAGTACCAGAAGAAACGTGGAGCAACGCTCCGGGATTTGTTGTGCCGATACCGACATTGCCAGACGAATTAATCGTCATACGAGTAGCACCGTCGCTCTTGAACACAATGTTGGTATTGGCAACCTCATCGTTAATATCAGCCTCAAGGAACACAGAACCTTGCGCCGAACTAGCGGACAAACGGGAGTCGGCACCAGTGTCCGTATCAGTCAGAAAGATAGCAGGGGTGCCGTCGTTAATTTGAATGTCGCCAGACACCGTTAACGGTTTCGACGGGCTGGTTGTACCGATACCGACATTCCCAGACGAGTCGATACGCACCCGCTCTGAGCCGGATGTAGCAAACCGCAACGGTCCAGCCTCACGCATCCAAATACCAGCACCATTAGTTGTATCGTCGTAAAAGATCGTAAGACCATCACTGCTAGTCAAACCAGACTCGGCATTGGTCAAATGGATTTCCGTAGCGTCAGTGTCTGACTTATGGATATGCAACGGAGAACGGGCAGGCGACGTGGTGCCGATACCTACACTGCCGTAGTGTGTGACGCTCATGTACTCCGTCAACGAGCCGCCAGCAGGACTGAGAAAGAACCCAAGACGGGACAACCCACCTAGTGGATGGTCTGCCATGGCAGCAACCGCAGCCCGAACCCCTGCGCCACCGTATGACGTATCCGCCGTATAGAACGACAACTGACCCCACGGCGCAGTCTCAGACCAGTTACTGCCACTAGTGGAAGTCGAAATGCGAACCTCTGACGGAGACGTAGGAGTCGTGCCCGTAGCAGACGAAACTTCCAACAACGAAGCGGGCGACGTAGTGCCGATACCAACACGATCATTAACAGAGTCAACATACAGAGTATCGGTGTCAATCGTGAAATCGCCGCCAACCACTAAGTCTGTATCAACCGAAGCACTAGCCCCCGCAGACAACGAACCATACACATATACCACGTCATTAGCGGCATCAACAGCAAACACATCAGGAGCCACCGTTTCACCATACGACTCCCATTTACCGTTAACATACTGCCAACTTTTACCGTTAGAAGTAAAAATGTCTCCGGGGGAGGGGGAACTTGGGAATGTAATAGCCATTATGGGCCTCCTTCAATTTCAGGCTCAGGCTCTGGGTAAAGCGGCTGCTCAACGGTAAGTTTGTCGATATCAACCCTTTCAGCGTGAACAATATAAAAACATTCACCAGAACCGCCCACATTAATAGTTCTACCAGAAATGTCTGAAATCCAGTTACGATGATCGCCAATAGGAGTCAACTGTACAGTAACAGTATCTAAGTCAACTAATCCATCCCAATAATCAGGCAATTCAATTAGACCGTCAGTACACCTACCTCTGTGGTAAACACCGTTCTCTGGGCCTTCAACTGCGCCGTGATTTAAAGTATAGTCTTCTCTAGTCGGGTGCGGTATGGAAAACGACTTGGACGCACCGTACACTGTACCAGTTGTATAAGTAGAGCCTCTAGGGATTCCGGCTAAGTTGAAGTACTGCTGCTGCGTGAAAGAAGCCCACGAACCTGACTGCCCTCCGGGATCAGTTGCGTCTGGGATAAAGTTCTTTATCTGCCATGTCTGCTCACCGTAGTTCTCGGACAAGTACATCTCAACACCGCCAGATGATGCCTGAAAGTAAACCTGAACAGCGGCACCGTCATACACACCAATTCCTTTTACTCTAATGGCCGATATAGGTCCAGAACCTGAGTAATAGTTGTGGTTAAGTAGTGTTATTGTCTCTTGACCATATAGGTGGTTTACGTAGAAAGTGAGTGCTCCGTGATAGCCGCTTCGTGGATCGTGAATGTTGAAAAGGCCGGACGCTCTACCGCTTGAGCAGGTAGCGATTGTGTACCATCCTGCCGAAGACGGATAGGATGGCCCTATTTTCTCATTAAAAATCTCTGCCCCTCGTATGTTCCCGTTTACATCCAACTTATGCGAAGGGCTAGATTCATTGATACCGACATTGCCCTCAAAGTGATGGTTTCCGAACCCGCTCCCCGTCCAATAGCCGTACCTCATTACGTCCGTAGACGCATCAGCACCGAGAAACCCGTACTCCGAAACTGTGCCGGTATTAGATGAAATTCTGATCTGATCGACTGCGTTGCCTGCACCAAACAAGTGCAGAGGTGAACCGGGGGTGGTTGTACCGATACCAAGATTGCCAGACGAATCAAGACGCATACGGGTTACACCGTCAACCCTCATAGAAATGCCGGAATCTGCAAGACTCGCATTTTGGTCAGCGGCCAACACCAAAGAACCATCAGTCGAATCATGCTTAATGAAAGACTCAGAAGGGGTTGCCGTGTCCTCAAAAACCAAGTATACGTCGTCATCCTTGCCGATGAGTATGTCACCGATCACATGCAACCTCTCGGAAGGTGACGTTGTGCCGATGCCGACATTGCCGTCCGAGCCGATTGTCATACGAGACGTGACAGCATCCGACGCCGAATTCGTTGCCCCGTACGTAAAGAACTGCAAACCATGCGGATCGCCGTCCGTACCGTCTTGGAACGCCGCTATCATCGCACGACGACGGCCCGTATTAGTACCACTAAACGCAACACCCACAGAAAGTTCACCATCCGCTTTCGTGCCGCCGCTATTCTGAAGGAACAACGTACCCTTAGTGCCGTCAGACACATTACCGCTTGACAAGTTGCCAGCAGTAGACTTCACATCCAAAGTCTGCCCCGGCGTCGTGGTGCCGATACCGATACTACTATTAGCGTGATCCACATGCAGAACATCAGTACCTACAGTGAAATCACCGCTGATATTAGAAACAGGCGGCATGGTTAGACTCGTACCATCAGACGAAATCTCAACACCACCCAAATCAATAGTCGTGCCAGACAAATAAATATCACGGAACCTGTTCGACGCAGACCCCAAATCGTAGGCTTCATTCGCCGCAGGAATCACATGGCCCGACGCATCAATCTCTAGACGCTTAGTACCCGCCGTAGTGAACTCAATCTTATCTGAGTCTGCTGTAACTTCTACCTGAACTTTAGTGTCAGCATCAGCGTCAGCAATGACATCCACTACTGTTGCGGCGTTACCAATCTCAACCCATGCCCCATTGTAGTTAACAAAAGTTTTACCAATCGTGGAATCAAACCAGATATCGCCCGGATCAGCATCCACAGGCTCACTATCACCAGCAGTAAACGTGGAAGTAGACGTAGACATTTCCCAATACGTGCCGTTCCATGTCCATGTACGGTCACCTACAGTGTACTGTTCGTTATCTGCCGGTGAGTTAGGAAAATCGATAGCCATCAGTTAGCCTCCTGATTCGCTAGTTCCTCTTGGTGTTGCAGCCACGTTCTTGGAGCAATAGCGGGATCATCTTTTTCTGGTTCAACAATAATACGCCCCTCATCATCAGTCCAGTCGGTGTCATACATATGAGCATCTTGCCTCTCACCTATGACCATCCAAGAAATAGTATGAGAACAATCTGTATGTTCTGCGTTAATTGTTAGCAAGTTACCTTCTATGCTTGACCAAACACGACAAGGGCCTTCTTCGTTGCTAGTGAAGCACTGAATATCCCTGTTCAAAAGAACAAAAGTTCCTTCAGTCATATTTGATGCTGTATCAATATTAACCACAGCAGTTCCGTTTTCAAGTTGAACACGACCACGATACAAGTTGTCTGCCTGAGGCCCCTCAACAAAAGAGTGACGAAGATAATGAGTATCTGTCATCTCAGGAATTGGGTGGTCAATCGTGAACGACCCTGAAGATTTAGACACAAATCCGCAATACAAGTTGTCATCCATGTAAATACGCTGAGTAGAACCGGCCTGTCCATTCACAGACAAGTGCAGATAAGCCGCACCAGATGTTTCATCTTGATTCATGTAGATATAACCGTCACGGTCAGCGACAGAAATGCCAATTGCCTCAGCCGTAGACGTATACCTACCTACATAAAACGGAGTCGTGGTGTTGTTAGAGTCGCACATAACCGTGCCGTGAAATTCAGCGCTGCCAGCAGTCAACGAGTACGTATTGGCTACTCTACCGACGCCCAAACTCCCTGACTCGTTCAACTGCATCAACAAAGCGCCAGCCCCTGCGGAGCCACCAGAACGCCAGTTGAAAACCTCAGAAGTATTGCCGTTGCTGTCAATCACAAAGTCGATCCCGCCCAAGGAACCAACTTCTAGATTGTCAGTAGAAGAACTGTAATTTCCAAGTTTAGGGTATGTTCCGTTGGTTCCGTCAAATGTTATTGTTGACGCTCCTGATACAAAAAACTTATCGGTAACATTAACTGACCCAGCACTCTCGTCAACACGCATCCTCTCTACGGTATTTGTGTAAAAAACAATGTCGTCGGCAGAAAGTGTTCTCAGAAACAATGGGCCATCGTTGTTATCAACAATCATTATCCCCGATGAAGTAGCGCTGAAACCGACAGTCCCATGAATGCTCCCAGACCCGTCTGTCATGCGAACACGAGCCGTCATTGAACCCCCAAGAACGCCATCGCTATCTTGAAGTTGTAGTTCTGTCGCCCCGCTGGCAATGTGTAAATCTGCCCCCGGCGACGTGATGCCGATACCGACATTGCCGCCGTCAACAGTCAAATGGCTGGTTCCGCCAGTATTCAACTGAACCTTATTGTTGGTGCCGTCGATGTAAAGGCCCTCGCCCGCTCCGTTGTTTACGTAGGAGTCCGTTGAAGTGCGGATGTTACCCTCAACATGCAGAGGACTAGCAGGCGAAGTGGTGCCGATACCGACATTGCCGGACGACGTGATCCGCATCCGTTCGCTTGCAGTTTCTGACTCAGTTGTATGAAACGTCAAATCAGTCGAACTGGTGCTAGTTCGCAAACCGCCGATGATCGGGCCTTCAGCAATAGAGTCAAATGCCCAAGTAATACGGCTTTCATAGGAAACATTGTCGTTGCCGTTGATCGAAACTGCATTCCAGTGGCCGAGATCGCCAGAACCCTGCAACTTTTCAAGTGCTAAGCCAATGTTTGGCGCAGAACCCTCTGAAGTAATTGTTGCTACGGCACCAGAATCAGTCGCAACAGAAATGGCACCATTTACGTCTAGCGCAGCAGCAGGCGACGTAGTGCCGATACCTACACGATCACTCGTGGAGTCAACGTGAAGTGTGTCTGTGTCAACCGTGAGGTCACCTGAAATACTTATCTCATTGGGGACATCGTTGGCACGACCAGCACCCAACACCAGCAACTCACCCGAAGAACCATCTACCCTGACTACCCGTGCAATCTTTTGTACTAAATCTGTGGCAGATGTAGGTCTGGTTGATGTGAGACCACCACCGGGGGCGACATACACAGAGTCATTTAGAGAGTATGTGCTGGTGTCCTGACTTCCGATAACACCGAGAATTGTGACGTGACCCTCCGCATTGATAGCAAGCGTGGACTGAGTGATACCGACTGCTGGCATCGTCCCCGCTGTAGAAGCATCTGAAGGGGACACTTCCGTAGCGCCAGACGCCCCAACAGAGCCAGTGGCGTACACCGGTGTACCAGCAGCAATCTCGCTACCAGAGGTGTTTTTGACATGCAGGTACACCGAGCCAGCAATGTTACCATGAATATGATTGGCGGTGAGAATACCGTCAACCTCTGCGTCCTGACCCACATTCAAATCACCGGTAATATTAAACTCGCTGATAGATGTAGGAACACCCCCAACAATAACAGTCCACGTCGTACCGTCCCACACCCATGTGCGGTCACCGACAGTATAAGTATCGTTAACTGAAGGGGAATCAGGAAAGTTAATAGCCATTATAAACCACCTCTATTATACACTAGTTAGCCTGCAACGCTTCTATACGGGCAGTAAGTTCTTGGATGGCCTTGACCATCGGTGCAATCATTTCTTCGTACCGCAACCCCTGCCTATCTACGTCACTATAAACAGGGTTTTCATCTTCATCAAGGAAATCTGTTTTCTCAAACCCAGAACTTATCCACAGCCCACGATTGGGTGCGTCGGCACCAAGAACAGTTTCAACTTCTTGGGCGATAAAGCCCATGTGTGTGCGGACACCTTCTGCTTCAGCATCCCGATATGCATAACGGTACTTCACAGGGCGAAGACTATTCACAAAATCCAGACCATAATCCAGATCATCAATATCAGTTTTATCTCTAACATCTGATGTGTTGATAGTGCCAGAGGCAGCGTACACAACAGACCAGAGGCGGGCGTTTATACCTAATGACGCTGTGTTGTTCGTAAACGGATGTAAAGAAGTTGCTCCAAATTGATATCCATACGCAGTTGTCGATAAAAACGCATTACCAGCATTGTTTCCGCTCAAATACATGCTGATTGTCATGCCAGCATCATTATTATCGTTATAGGTGCTGGTTGCTCTACCTACAAGACCTGCAAGATACTTGGGTCTTTCAGTAGTAAAAGCACTGTCAGTAGATGTAAACCATAGTCCGGGCGTTGACCAGTTGACTGTATTTGCGCCCGTGTTATTCAGCAGCAAACCGGGCGTGTCGGGTTTAGCGGCATCTGCTGTAACCCTTGCATAACCATTGATCATGCTCATGGTTTCATAGGTGTAGAAACCGCCCCCATCAATAGTTAGTTTGTAATTCTCATGCGGGGCGCTAGACGCAGGTGTCGTTGTACCGATACCGACATTGCCAGACGTATCTATCACCATGCGATACGCAGACGAGTCGTTGTCGTAAATGTAGAAACTGTTGCCGGGTGTCGCAGCAGACCCTCTAGCACCAACCTCCCAGTCACTTCCGTTAGTAAGAAACTTGAGAGTTGACCTGTTCGTTGTAAGAGCCGACTCGATTAGCATCGTGGCATTGCCGTCGCTGGAAACATGCAATTTCTCGGAAGGTGACGTTGTGCCGATGCCGACATTGCCGGACGAGTCAATACGCATCCTTACGGGTGGTTCGGTTGTACCTGACCATGTTGCTTCTGTCTGGAACTTAATACCAGAATTACCTAGATGAATACCAGCCGCCGATGTGTAACTATTGACATTATGCGATGTATAGGTGCTACCGGGGTCACGATCCCAGTTCCACGCCAATGATAATTGGTGAGAACCCTGCGTACCTATGGAGCCGTAATTACCCAGCGCAATCGTAGAGGAAGACCAAGGCTCAACTGTCGTTGTTGAAGCCCCAGTAACTATGGCATCGGTAAACGCTCCTTTACCAACAACGTGCAGCGCCTGATCTGGTGACGTTGTGCCGACACCGACATTGCCAGACGAATCAAACGCCGCTACCTGAGCGTTCCCTGCAAATATCCTTAGGTCGTCACCAATCGCTCCAACACCTACATGGTTATTGCTAGTTGTGTCGCTGTCCTGAAGATTGATGCGAGCCACACTGTCACTGGACTCAACAAGTAGTCCTGTGTTCGCAGTTCCACCGTCAATGTGCAAAGGGAAACTAGGTGTCGTTGTACCGATACCTACACGACCTGTATCAGAATCAACATGCAGCACGTTACCGGCAGAAAAATCATTAGAAACATCAATTGTCGGCACTGCCGGTGTTAAGCGTGGCTTTAAACGCTTCCATTTTGCGCCGTTCCATATAAAAGTACGGCCATTTATAGTATACGTGTCGTTAACTGATGGAGAGTTCGGAAAACTAATTGGCATACGTCATCACCTCTATGGTATTATACCATTTTATTTAAGTGATGTCAGTGAGTATGTATTGGCTAGGGGGAGGACTCTAGCGCTTCAATGCGGGCAGTCAAATCTGAAATGATTGTTTGCTGGGATTCAATAGTGGACTGTTGTAGTTGTGCAATCTTTGTTAGATGGGCGGTGAGGCGACCGTAATCAACACCAGCAACCTGAATGCATTCAGGCTCGTGATCAAAGGTATGAACCAAGTTTTCGTTATCTGGGCAAGTACATAGCCTTTCATTTTCAGAAGCATAATCGCCTTCTTTGAGGACTCGGCCTGCTTCCCAAGTACATAAACGTGGGTCTATTTCCGCTAGTTCTTCTGCTATGAAACCGTAGTATGAGAGAGTAGGATCGTCGTGAGAGAGAGCAGAACGGAACCACACGGGACGAGACTGCAACAACGCTAAAGCGTTATCGTCTGTGATCGTCTCAATGTCTGTTTTTGCATCCCTGCGGGAAGTTGACCTGAAGAGCCTGTACTGATATGAACTTGTACTGGAATGGACAAGGCTTGAAGTTGCTGGGGTCGTGAGGTCGTAAATACCTTTCGCCCCGATATTTCCGCCCGTATTCTGATACAGAGACTCTGTGTACGCCGAACCGTTGTAGTAGTAGAACCTGAACGCATCGTCACCGCTTCGTGGAGCACTTAGATGCCAAAAAGCACCGCTGTCATGTGCGTGGAAGTTGATGTTGTTTGTGTTGTCTACGCCACCATTTAGGTTGATGGTTGCATCGCTTGTACTGGTAATGTCTAATTCTGAAGTAGGTGAGGTTGTACCGATACCGACATTGCCAGAACCGTCTATTGAAAGACGATGTGTCGCTGCGGTATTGCTGTAAATAGAGAAGTCCTCCGTACCATCACCAGCAATGTCAGTCAATAACTGAATATCGTCCAACTGGATTGCGGCACGATCTGATGAAGCATGACCGCTAGGAGCAACATAGATTTGAGGTGCGGCAAACTGGTCAGTAGAGCCAGAATCAACATGAAGTTTGACGGCTGGGCTGGTTGTACCGATACCGACATTGCCGCCCGAAGTGATCGTGACTTTCTCAACATTATTCGTGCCGAGTGCCAAACCACGTTCGGCACTTTCAGGGTTGAAATCGATGTAAGCCATGTCGGACGAATCAACACGATGTTGAATCCTGTGATGTGCCGAGTTCCAAGTGGAACCACCTGATGACTCACGAATGTTACTGATCGTCAAAAAAGAAGTGTTAGAGCCAACATCAGACTTGAATCGTTGAAGAATCTCGGTGTCATTAGCCGACGTTCCTAAAGCCTTCTCTACATGCAACGGCCCCTCAGGACTGGTTGTACCGATACCGACACGATTATTCGTTGAGTCAACATGCAACGTATTCGTGTCAACAGTGAAATCACCACTGATATTAGAAATCGGCGGCAACGCTAAATTAGTACCATCAGAAGTAATAGAAACGCCGCCCAAATCAATAGAAGACCCAGACAAATACAAATCACGGAACCTATACGAAGCAGAACCCAAATCATACGACACATCAGCACTAGGCAAAACATGCCCAGAAGAAGAAATAGTTAACCTCTCAACACCAGCCGTATCAAACCGGATAGTATCATCATCAGTGCCCTCCTCAACATGCACCAACGTATCACCATCATCATCAGAAATAAACGCCTCAACCGCAGCAGTATTACCCAACTCAACCCAAACACTCTGATAATACGTGTAAGTACTACCATTAGCAGAGTTATACCACATGTCGCCCTCAATGGGCGTGGAAGGAGCGGTGTCAGAAACTTCTAAACTTATACCATTATTGATGGTTCCAGAAAGTTTCCATGCCGACCCGTCCCATACCCATGTTCTGCCATTTACTGTATGGGTGTCGTTCAGGTTGGGGGAGTTGGGGAAGTTAATAGCCATTATCCGGCCTCCAATGCTTCAATACGGGCAACAAGATCAGTGTTCTGCTGTTCAAGGGTTTCGATGCGATTCTGTGCTTCTTGCAACGCCCCAACTGCTTTCATGTACAGAACTGAAGACTTAACCGATTTCAGATCATTTTGTCTTGTTGTAACAAGACCGCTCATCCCTGCCGCTTCAAGTTCTTGAGCAACCACGCCTAAGTACACACGAGCGTTATCACTATCGTTCTCCACATCTTCTATCAGTCTGTAATTTCGTAACTGCACTGCTTTGATATCATCCCATTGCGATGAGGCATCAACAATGTCTTGCTTTATTGAGGCATCTGAGATTTGACCGTAGGAGTTATTGGTGTTCACCACGTCGCCATCGCCGTAAACATTAAAAGTTATCGTAGAACTGCTGTTCGCTATGACAAACGGCAAGTCTCCACTACCGCTGTCACCGTCAATCCACATACCCAGTCGTGCAGTACCGTTACCTGTTTTAGCGTACAGGAACAAACCATCCTCATCACCAGCATTGGTCACAGCAGAAGGAATGCTTGTCGTGGTTGAACCGCCACTTAAAAGGAGTACGCCGTCTTCGTTAAGGCGCATGGCTTCGCTCAACGTACCGCCGTTTGCTGTATCAAAGACTAATACCCCTTTACCGTTAGCGTAGTTTGAGTCCGGGTCGTGCGATTCGATTCTGGCAGTGTTGTAGTTTCCACCTGTGCTCTGGTTGGCAAGGTTCTGGAATGTAATCCGACCAAGATATGCAGTTGATCCAGTCCTAGCACCGCCGATGTAAAAGTCGGCTGAACTGCCGGAGTTATCTGTGGTGACAACTTTCATTGAGGGATTGCTTGTACCAAATACGTTCAGGTTTTCTGACATATCAACGGTAGTTCCAGTGATATTTGAGAGACTGACCCGAGCGTCAGCACCCACTTCAAACATATCCGTACCGTCAACGCTCACCTTAAAGAAACTGGAACCATCCCCATCGGAATCGCCAGTGTCAACATCAATGGATACAGAACCACTAGAACGTGAGTTGATTTGTGAAATAATCTGCGTCCCTGTGCCTCTTTTCCCATACATCTTAATTACGGGAGCCGAGTTTGTGGCGGTGTTCTCTAATCTTAGTTCTATGCCATCTTTCTGAATGTGTAAATCACTGACGGGAGCGTTTGTACCAATACCGACATTGCCATTATCAAGAAGTGTCAATGAGCGTTGATACGCTGAACCATCCCAGTAGGCCAAACTGAATCCGTAATCGGCAGCATCGGTCATGTTTGCGTCAAACCTGTAACGGTTTGTACCACTAGGAGAACTAAAGATCAAGGTTTCTGTGTCGCCACTAATATCTAAAGTTCCCAGAGGTGACGAGGTACCGATACCGACATTGCCGCCATCAACAGTCAAACGAGCGCCAGCATCCGAATAGATAATCGCCTTACCAGCGTGAGTAGTATCGGCGTCACCATACAAGTTGATACCAGCGCCATCACCCGTGGTAGTACGAGCACGCATCTGCAAAATTTCACGGCCAGTGGAGCCGTTGTTAGAAATTAGTGACGTTGACTCGTTGGTGATAGCCAGCGTGCCATCAACCTCCAATTTGTAGTCAGGCGTTGTGGTGCCGATACCGACACGATCATTCGTAGAATCAACAGCCAAAACAGTAGGATCAGGCAAAACACCATAACCAGTCCAAACAGAACCATCCCACTGCCAAGACCGCCCATTAGACGTAAAAATATCCCCCGCAGAAGGATTAGAAGGAAACGTGATAGCCATAGTAATAGTTTACCATAAACTAATGTTAGAAAATTACTCTATAACAGGCTTCTCTGTGCCGACCTGTTGTTCTATCCATGTGTCCCATTCTTCATGGGTCATGGGACGCACATCATCATCGACCTGTACGTTGACTGAGCCTTCTGGGTAGAGGGCTTCTAGTTCTGCTCTAGTCCATGTGTTCATTGTCCGTACCCATACACCCGAATAGTGCCGCCGGACATCGTTCCCGTACTGACTAGAATCGTGAAGTCGTCGTAACTCGTCGTGTTGTTTAGGAACCCGTTGTAGGTGCCTGCCCGAGCACCAGTAGTCGGGTTGGGATCAACAAATGTGGAGTGGACGAATGTCTTTGCTGAGAGATGTGGGCTTTTGATCTCGACACTGAACGCTGTTGATGTCCCGATGTAACCAGCAGACAAGAAGCCGAACTCACTGTCACCATTGTTGTATGAGTTGCTGTTGCTCCCTAAGTAAGTCGCCGCTTCCAGCGAACCCCAATAGTCGGTCGTGCTGGTCGTACCCATTCGCATCTGAATGTACGGACCACCTGAAAATGTGTTGACTCTTACCATGACTTGGTAGTTATCAAAGTCAGCAGAGAACGCATCGGTTACTGTCACCGATGACACACCAGCACCAACCGTCACAGACTTGACGAGAACCAAACCCTGATTAGCGGAAGTCATACTTCCGGTAACAGTCAAATCCCCGCTAACAGTTGCGCCTCCACTAACTGTCACATCATTATCGAATGTGACATTACCGGAAGAATCAGTAGTAGCCGCAGTAGTACCAGTAGGCTCCTGCCACTCTTCAAAACGAACAACAGAGGTCACAATTCCTCCATCTTTTCTACGCCGACTTGTTGCTCAATCCAAGCATCCCACTCTGCGTGGGTCATGGGGCGAACATTGTCATCGACCTGAACATTGACACTACCTTCTGGGTAGAGTTCTTCTAGTTCTTCTCTTGTCCATGTAGCCATTTTTCCTCCTTAATTCCTGTACCCGTAGACTCTGATTGTGCCACCAGAAAAAGTACCAGCAGATGCACCAAATTTAAATCCAGTATAAATATCTTGTGAGTTCATGCTTCCTCGAATGGTGCCACCACAAACATTGGCGGCAGTGCCCCCTCCGCTTACCGCTTGCATTGTTGCGTGGTCGTTTTGATAAGGCATAAAAATCGAACCATCAAAACTAAACGCAGTGTCCGTGTACCCAAACCATGCGGTTAGGTTCCATTGGGAAAGGTTGAACCCGTCTGTAGCGACCCTTGTGGTTGTACCTGCTTGAAATACTTGATTAGCCGCCGAATAGCCAGTAGTTATTTCTGAACCACCGTCGTCAATAAATCTAAACCACATTGTTCTAGTTGTGGCTGTCGCTGTTGAACAATAGTAAGTTATTTTGTAATGTTCATACGCTGACGAGAATACATCACTAACTGTTACCGATGAAACACCAGTACCAACCTCCTGTGACTTGATAAACACTAGACCCGGAGGGTATGCCGCATTAGCAATCTCGTTACCATCTAAATCTTGCCATGCTGTGAATTTCATTGTTGACATTATTTCTCGTAACTCCCTTCGACAACAACTATTCGCCCAGCCGCTGGGAGAGTGAGGTTGCCAACCTGCCCATCATTTGTACTTCTAAGTCTAAAATATGCACCAATCTCGTTATCCGCTAATTGTTCCGCAGCAATAATGAAAGTAGCAGCGGCTGTTGCACGATAGTGTGCATTAAACAGATGCCCGTTGTAAGCAGGAGCAACTGGCATTGATATCTGAAGCGCACCCGTGTAACTATCAGAACTGCCTACCGTGTACTGCCAGTAGAAACTTACCGTATTTCCAATCACTGTGTACCTTGCGACAACAGTCCCATTAGAAATAGTGAAGCCAGTGTAGGTCGGAGTCCACGACTGCCATTCACCGGCAGTATCGCCACTAAGGTACTGCCATTTGTCTACCTTGATAACAGACATCAGACAACACTCCATTCACAACCCGACGTAACCGTAACCGTCACACCACTAGCAACAGTCACCGGCCCAGCGGTAAGACCGTTGTAGCCCGTGGGGAACGTGTAGTCCTGCGAAATGGTTTGACCATTCAACTGGATCGGGGTGCCGGTCGCCCCCGTATACTTAACCCAGTTAGAACCATCCCATACAGAGATGTCATTAGTATCTGTTTCATATACTGCTTGACCCTCATAGGGGGCGGCTGGGCGTGTTGTCGATGTACATACGCCGGGTTGGAGAATACTGTTCGGTACTGATGATGTAAGACCCATTACTCTGCCCCCTCAGGGTTCCATTCTTCGGGGACGTTACCCTCTTCTAGCCATGCTAAATATTGCTGGTAGTCGGTGTTAGCGGGGTCAAAAGGAATAATTGCTCCATCTTCCAAACGCAACACACATTGCGCCGTTGAATTTGCTACTTGGTCGAACAATTTTCTATACATCACAACTCCGCCGCAAAATCTATGTACTGTGACCCGCTGTTTGTGTAGAGCGTTACCGTTCCTCCAGCAGAACCAACGCCTCCGTTGAAGTCAAGTTGTCCTTGAAACCTATTGTTTACTGTCAAAAGAAGTGCTGTAGCGGTGCCTGTAGAGCCACCATTCCAGAAATTAAATGTTCCACTAACAGATGAAGTTGGTACTGCTCTCATCTCGGTATTAAAAGGAATCAAAACTCTAGTTGCTCTAGATACAGAGTCAGTAACACCAACGCCAGCAGGGTCAACACATCTGAAGAAATACCGTTTACACAGTGCTAACTCCTCCCCAAAGGAACGATGTTCGAACGGGGTCGCCTTATCACCAACCTCCAACTGGACACCAGTTACTTGCCAATAGTTGTTGACCGCTGAAGCAAGATTGACTTGACCAACTGCACGATTACCAGCATTAGAGCCATCTCCCCAT
>Ga0181577_10001758_pt1 | contig 17234 bp, 17 predicted proteins | sample 101ome_21_FD_132468 | JGI IMG/M metagenome (GOLD analysis project Ga0181577, IMG submission 132468) | Coastal salt marsh microbial communities from the Groves Creek Marsh, Skidaway Island, Georgia - 101413BT metaG (megahit assembly) | ecosystem: Environmental > Aquatic > Marine > Intertidal...
GCTAGATGATGGAAAAAAATAAAACCAACAGCGGATTGAAGGTTGAAAAAAACATCCTCTCATTGATCGGAAATACCCCACTGATCCGCCTGGAGAAAATCGTTGAAGGATATAAGGGGTCCTTCTATACCAAATTCGAAGCTTATAACCCCGGACATTCTAATAAAGACAGAATCGCTTTACACATAATAGAAGCAGCCGAACAACAAGGCATTCTTAAACCAGGCGATACCATTATTGAAACCACATCTGGCAATACTGGTTTTAGTTTGGCAATGGTTTCCTTGATCAAGGGTTATGAGTGTATATTGGCCGTAAGTTCTAAGTCCTCCAAAGACAAAATCGATATGCTACACGCCATGGGTGCCAAGGTCTATGTGTGTCCTGCGAACGTGTCGGCTGAGGATTCAAGATCCTATTATCAAGTGGCCAAAACCCTTCACAACGAAATCAAAGATTCGGTCTATATCAATCAGTATTTCAATAATCTGAACATTGAAGCCCACTACAAAACCACGGGTCCTGAGATCTGGGACCAGACGGGTGGAAAAATCACCCATTTGGTTGCTTGTTCTGGAACTGGTGGTACCATATCTGGCTGTGCCAAATACCTCAAAGAGCAAAACCCTGATATTGAAATCATTGGTGTGGATGCCTATGGGTCAGTTCTCAAAAAATACCACGAGACCCGTGAGCTGGACACCAACGAAATATATCCCTATCGCATTGAGGGATTGGGTAAAAACCTCATCCCCACTGCAACAGATTTTGATTCGATCGACACCTTTATTAAGGTTACGGACGAGGACAGTGCCCACACGGCGCGTGAGGTTACCCGAAAAGAAGGCCTGTTTGTAGGCTATACTTCCGGTGCCGCCATGCAGGCCGTCAAACAACTGAACGCCTCAGGAAAATTCAAAAAACACCATCAGGTCGTCATCATATTTCCCGATCACGGTTCCCGCTATATGAGTAAAATTTACAATGACGATTGGATGAACGATCAAGGATTTTTTGATACCGCCAACCAAGAAGCCCCTAATAAAATCGAATACATTTAACAAAGAAAAGGGAGGGTTTTAATGATGAAGGATTTATTTGATAGGCTCTATGAGAACAAAGGTCCTGTTGGAAAATGGGCCAAACATGCCGAAGGCTATTTTGTGTTTCCCAAGTTAGAGGGACCAATTAGCAACCGCATGTATTTTATGGGGAAGGAAGTCATCACCTGGAGTGTGAACGACTACCTCGGTCTTGCCAATCACCCAGAGGTGAGAAAGGCAGATGCTGAAGCAGCCGCAGAATACGGTTCTGCCTACCCCATGGGGGCCAGAATGATGTCGGGTCATACCGACCTTCACGAACAGTTGGAAAAAGAATTGGCCGAATTTGTCAATAAAGAGTCGGCCTATTTACTCAATTTTGGTTACCAGGGCATTCTCTCCACGATAGATACTTTGGTGGGAAAGGACGATGTGATCGTATATGATGTCGATGCGCATGCCTGTATTGTGGATGGGGTTCGCCTGCATTTGGGCAAGCGATTTACCTATAAACACAATGATGTTGAAAGCTTGGAAAAAAACCTTCAAAGAGCGCAGAGGGTGGCCGAGTTAAGCGGAGGAGGTATTTTGGTGATCTCCGAAGGGGTTTTTGGTATGCGAGGTGAGCAGGGCAAGTTAAAAGAAATTGCCGCCCTCAAAAGCAAATATAAATTCCGATTTTTGGTAGATGACGCCCACGGTTTCGGTACTTTGGGTAAGCATGGCGCTGGAGCGGGTGTTGAGCAGGGCGTTCAGGACGATATCGACGTTTATTTTGCCACTTTTGCCAAGTCCATGGCCTCTACTGGTGCGTTTATTGCCGCCGATAAAGAGATCATAGACTATTTACGATACAATATGCGTTCGCAGATGTTTGCAAAGTCACTGCAGATGCAATTGGTAAAAGGCGCCTTAAAAAGACTGGACATGCTCCGCAATCAGCCCGAGTTCAAAAACAAACTCTGGGAAAATGTCAATGCCCTACAAAACGGACTAAAAGTCAACGGTTTTGATATTGGCAAAACCCAAAGCTGTGTTACCCCAGTTTATTTGAAGGGGAGCATTCCAGAAGCTATGGCATTGGTCAAAGACCTGAGGGAAAACCACGGAATTTTCTGCTCCATAGTAGTGTATCCGGTTATCCCTAAAGGGTTGATCTTATTGCGATTGATCCCAACGGCTTCTCACACTATTGAAGATGTCGATGAAACCATCCAAGCCTTTGCCAGCATTAGGGAGAAATTGGAGAACGGTACCTATAAGAGAATTTCTCAAGCCCTTTTGGAGACGGTCAAGTAATCACATTTTCCGCGATTTTTGTGTTCAAATGCGAACCATACAAATCATATTTTCCTTCTTGATCTCCATGTAATTCAACGACATTATCCACAAAAAAACATTAAATAGTCACTAAAATTAATCATTCAGCATCACGGGCATCACCAGCATGGTAATATCTTCTCCGTCTTCGATGCTGTCCATGGGGGTGATGATGCCTGCGCGATTGGGCAGGGACATGGACAATTTGATCTCGGCGCAAGCGAGGTTGTTGAGCATTTCGACCAAAAAACGGGAGTTAAAACCGATTTGCAGGTCGTCGCCCATATACTCACATCCCAAACGTTCCTCTGCTTTGTTGCTGTAATCAAAATCTTCGGCAGACACTTGCAGTTCTGCTCCAGCGAGTTTGAGCCGCACTTGGTGGGTGGTTTTATTCGAAAAAATACTCACCCTACGCACAGAATTAAGGAATTCTCCACGTGCGATTTGCATTACATTGGGATTTTCTTTGGGAATCACCGCTTCGTAATTGGGATATTTTCCCTCGACCAATCTAGAGGTCATGATCACATTGCCAAAATTGAATTCCGCATTGGTTTCGTTGTATTGGATGGTCACGGTCTCATCCGATCCTTGTAAAATTCCTTTGAGCAGTTGGAGTGGCTTTTTGGGCATGATGAACTCGGCGCTTTTATCGGCCTGAATATCCGTGCGGCTATATTTGACCAATTTGTGGGCGTCGGTAGCCACAAAGGTCAGTGCATCAGAATTGAATTGGAAAAACACCCCGCTCATAACCGGTCGGAGGTCATCGTTCCCCGTGGCAAAGAGGGTTGAATTAATGGCTGTGGCCAATACAGAGGCATTAATCTCGGTTTTTGAGGGGTCATTGACTTGTGTCGCTTTGGGAAAATCAGCACCGTCGAGGTAGGCCAGAGCATATTTGCCATTGTTGGCACTGATCTCGACCGTATTGTTGTCCGTTTTGATAAAGGTCAGTGGCTGCTCTGGAAAGGTTTTGAGTGTGTCCAAAAGCAGGCGGGCTGGGAGGGCGATCATGCCACTGTCTTTGGATTCCACTTCGATGGAGGAAGACATGGTGGTTTCCAGGTCCGAGGCTGTAAGTACCAATTGATTCTCATTGAGGTGGAATAAAAAATTGTCTAATATAGGCAGGGTATTGGTGTTGTTGATCACCCCACCTAAAACTTGTAGTTCTTTAAGTAATGATTCACTGGAAACGATAAATTTCATGGGCTTTAGCTTTACTGTTGTAAATATAAAACGCGGTGAATGGACAAAAAAATGAAGTTATTAAAAGTTATTGACCAAATTTCCGACCCCTCCAACGCAACAAAATTCCACCGATCAGCAGTAAAATCAATAAAGGAGCAAGCAGTAAGACCGCTTTGAGGGTAGGGGAAAGTACTTTGGTTTTTTGAAGATCCAATTGGGGGAGTACCACCGTTTTGTTTTTGATGCTCAACAAGGCTTCATTCCCCATGAGGTAATGCAAGGATTGCTGGACGTAATTCTTGTTGTCGTAAAAATTATTCGTCCATTTATCGTAGCCCAATTCCAATGGATTGCTTTTGTCCACTTGATTTTCGGCCAGGGTTCCACTGGAGAAAACCACCATTTCACTATTGCCTACTGTGCGGGGAGATTCCAATTTAATAGGAGGGATCCTGTTTTCGAAGGCGGAACGAAATTCCCCTTTGAGAGCGATACCTGTAGGCTGAGAGGGGAGATCAAAAGATTCTGGGCGCAACTTTTCGGAGGCTTCTTTCAACTCAATTTTGACGGGTGTTTGTAGGCTTTTGGAAAAATCGGAACTGCCGATCAAGATTGTCTTTTTAACTATATTTATTAATGTGTCCACAGTAGAAGAGAATGGCATGATCACCTTGCCGCCATGGCTGCCAAAGGGAGAATTTTTTGTGGGTTGGGAGAGTGGATGATAGGGCCAGGGGTAGGGCAGGTATTGTGCGGTGCGATCGGCACCGCTGGCCAGGACTATGGGGGCACAATACAAGTCTTGAATCAGGTTTTTTTGGATTCGGAAGCCGTATTTAAAAAAGGCATTTTCCATGTTGAGCGTTCGTCCCACGGCCATGGCCGATCCTTCACCACTAAAAAGACTGTCACGGTTGACCGCCACTGCATTGATCGCCCACCACTGTTTGCCCCCTTGGAGGAGGTATTGATCTAAAAGGTATTTTTCTGTTTCGGTAAAAGCTTGAGAGGGGTTGGAGATCATCAATAAGGGGAATCGTTTGAGGTTTTCCAGCGTTTTTTGCGGGTTGTTCTCCAAGGCCTTCAAATCAAAGGAGGCCAATTGGTAATAAGGCTGTAGGCTTAGCATGAGGTCGGCGATTTTGACGCTCTCAGAGGTACCGTGGGAGGTGAGCACGGCAATGGTTTTTTTCTGCTTTTGGGTGATCTTGTACAGGGCATCAAAAAAGTGAAATTCCAATTGGGCAATGGAGCGATTGATTTTCTGTTGGGGATTATCGCCCAATACCTTTTCCAAAAGGGGGATCCTCACGCTTTGGTTGCCGTCGTTGACCATGGCCCAGGGAAAAACCACTCCTTGCTCCACGGTTTGGTTTTGATCTTCGAGGGTGTATTCCGGCGGGAGTCCAAAACGGGTCATTTCGTCGATCAGTCGCTCGGTGCTTTCCGATCCTTCAAAGGGATCAACGCTGTTGATCACCAACTGATCTGTTTGTTGTTCCATGCTTTTGAGCAGGGTTTGCATTTCCCTTTGCAGGCGGAGGTAATCCGCCGGGAGTTTGCCATTTAAAAAGAGGTCGATCTTTAGGGGTTGCTCCAGCTCCCGGAGTAATTTTCGGGTATTTTCATTCAGGGTATAGCGCCCGTTGGGGGTGGAGTCCCATTGGTAGTGCAGCCCTTGTGCCAGAATAAGCAGCAGCAAGGGAATGCCTATGTTTTTTAAAAGGTGCATTTTGTTTTTCAACCCTAGGTGTTTTTAATTCTTTTTAACAATAAAGTACAGCAGTACAACAGCATGTAATTCAATCCGATGAAGTAGACCCCGCCTTTGAGGGTCATGAGTCCTTGTCGGAGGCTGAGGTAGTGTTCAAAGATTCCGAGCTGATTAAAAAACAAATAGAGGCTCTGTTGTTGCATCTCGTCGGCCAGGGCTTTCCAAAGGTAGAATTGAACAAAACAAAACAGCAGTGCCAGCAGAAAGGCACTTACTGCGTTTTTGGTGATCAGGGAAGAGAGCAGTCCCAGTGCAGCAAAACTAGCACCGACGGCAAACAATCCGCAATAGGCTGAGAAGGCGCTTCCTCCATCCAAGGCTGTGTTTTCGAGTTGGAGGGCACGGAGGGCAAACAAGTAAACCGTGGTGGGTAAGAGAGCGGTAAACAAGAGCAACAACAAGGCGATGTATTTTCCACAGACGATTTCCCATAGCCCCAGCGGTTTGGTCAATAGTAATTCCAGGGTACCCATGCGCACCTCTTCCGAAAAACTCCGCATGCTCAGTGCGGGGATCAAAAACAACAGCAGCCAAGGCGCCAATACAAAAAAGGCATTCAGGTCGGCAAAACCGGCTTGTAGCAGATTGAAATCGGTATCCAAAAACCACAAGAAAAGGGTGGAGAGGGTCAGGAAAACCCCAATCATAAGATAGCCCAGGGGAGTGCTGAAAAAAACAAACCATTCTCTCTTAATCAATGCCCACATATCATTCAAACTTTATGGTTACCGATTCTCTGTATTCCAATCCAAAGAGCGATTGGGCACTGCCCACTGTTTGGGGATTGCTTTTGTAGATCGCCAATTCCAGGTGGTCGGCATCGTTGAACAGGGCGATTTTTTTTCCGTCTTCGTCTCTTTTTTCTTTGGGAGAGGAAAAATCAATGGCGTCGCTATAGGACTCATATACTTTTCTGAATTTCACATTCCGTGCAAAGATGGTAAAAGCTCTGGACTTGCCCACTTCATGGAAGCGTTTGCGGGTGATGTTGGTGATCACATTGCCGTAGTTGTCCACATAGATCACGGCCCCAACAATTTGATCCCCTTGCGGATTTACCACTGGGCGGAGTTCTTTGATTTCCTTGATTTTTTCAATGGGTTTGCCTACTACCTCTAGGGTTCCTTTTCGGGAGAGGTGGGCGGCCACCCAAACAAAAGCCTCCAGGACGGGATAGTTGGAGGGCATTTGGTCGTGGATGTTGATCGCCACGATTTTGTCGGATTTAAACTCGCCTTTGATCATGGAAAAAATTCCATTGTCGGCGCAGATAAAATAATGTCCGTCAAAAAGCATGGCGAGGTGTTGGTTTTCCGGATTTTTTTCGGAGTCCACCCCGATGATGTGTATGCTGCCTTTGGGAAAAGTTTTGTAAGCATTTTTGATCACATAGGCTGCTTGGGTGGCGTTATAGGGTTCAATTTCGTGGCTAATGTCCACGATTTGAGGGTTTTCCACGGTACTGAGGATGGCGCCTTTGACCGCTGCCACGGCGTAATCTTTATTTCCAAAATCGGTCATTAAAGTTACAATCGGCATGGGCTTTTAGTGGATAAAATTATTTACATTTGAAATAAGACATACTGAGAAACAAAATTAATTTTTTTTAATTGACTTATCCTTGAACGAATTAAAAATTGAACTTTCTGAGGTCAACCCACAAGAGTTTTTTGGTCAGCAAAACATTAACATTGAAAAATTAAGGTATTATTTTCCCAAACTTAAAATCGTAGCCCGTGGTAGCACCCTCAAGGCCTTTGGGGAGGAATCCCTTTTGGAAGAATTTGACAAACGGGTGGACATGCTGATTTCTCACTTTGGAAAATACAACCATCTCAATGAAGAGGTTATAGAGCGGATCATCACCGCGGACGACCCCTCCGATTTTGATCCCAGTTCGGACAAGGACAACTTTATCCTCCACGGGGTGGGCGGGAAGATCATCAAAGCCCAGACGTTTAACCAACAACGGCTGTTGGAGGTCGCTCAAAAAAACGACATGATCTTTGCCATTGGCCCCGCGGGAACGGGAAAAACCTACACCGGGGTGGCCTTGGCGGTCAAGGCGTTGAAAAACAAACAAGTCAAGCGGATCATCCTAACCCGTCCCGCGGTGGAGGCGGGAGAGAACTTGGGTTTCCTGCCTGGTGACCTAAAGGAAAAGCTGGACCCCTATATGCAGCCCTTGTACGATGCCCTTCGGGACATGATCCCCCAGGAAAAACTCAACAGCCATATCGAAAACGGCACCATCCAGATCGCGCCATTGGCCTTTATGCGCGGGCGGACTTTGGACAATGCCTTTGTGATCTTGGACGAAGGACAAAACACCACCCACGCCCAAATGAAGATGTTTTTGACCCGTATGGGGCGCAACGCCAAGTTTATGGTCACGGGCGACCCCGGGCAGATCGACCTGCCCCGCAGGCTGATCTCAGGACTCAAAGAAGCCCTTTTGATTCTTAAGGAAACCGAAGGCATCGGGATCGTCGCCTTGGACGAAAAAGATGTGATCCGTCATTCCTTGGTCAAAAAGGTCATCGACGCCTACAAACGTATCGAACACCAAAACTAAAGGTTGTGATTTCCACTCTTACCCATTGTGATTTTCATTTTCCCGGCCAGTTGTCCCATTATCGTGGCAAAGTCAGGGAGGTTTACGAACTCGAAAACGACTTGCTGGTCATGGTGGCCACCGACCGCCTTTCGGCTTTTGATGTGGTGATGCCCAAAGGGATTCCCTACAAAGGGCAGATCCTCAACCAAATCGCCACCCAAATGATGGCAGCCACCGAGGACATTGTCCCCAACTGGCTCACCGCCACTCCCGATCCCAATGTGGCCATCGGCAGGCACTGTGACCCTTTTAAGGTAGAAATGGTCATTCGTGGATACCTATCGGGTCATGCTGCACGGGAATACAAGGCCGGTAGGCGCAGCCTCTGTGGGGTGACCCTGCCAGAGGGCATGATAGAAAACGACGCTTTTCCCACCCCCATCATCACCCCCGCCACCAAAGCCGAGGAAGGGCATGACGAGGACATCTCCCGAGAAGCCATCATCGCACAGGGCATCGTAAGCGAAGCCGACTACCTCCAATTAGAAGAATACACCCGTGCCCTTTTTCAAAGGGGAACGGAGATCGCCCAAGGCCGGGATCTGATTTTGGTGGACACCAAATACGAATTTGGGAAAACCGCCCAAGGGGAAATCGTTTTGATCGACGAAATCCATACCCCCGATTCCTCCCGTTATTTTTATGCCGAGGGCTATACCGAACGCCAGGCAAAAGGAACACCGCAAAAACAACTGTCCAAGGAGTTTGTCCGCCAGTGGCTCATCTCCAACGGTTTTCAAGGACTGGAAGGGCAGGAGGTACCCTATATGTCCGATGCCTATATCACCTCCGTCTCTGAACGTTATATCGAGCTGTACGAAAACATTACCGGCAAAAGCTTTGTGAAAGCCGATACCACCGATATTGCCCGGCGGATCGAGGATAATGTTTTGGGTTATTTGGGGGGATAGTAATACCCATAAATTTTGTGATAAAATCGGTTAGCCTTAGGTAAAAAGTTGAGGTATTCTTTTTACTCGTTGATCTTAGTCCAACAATTTCTATAATAATCCATAGTGGCCGTATAGTGGTCTTTGCCCTCGTGAGGGTTGGTTTTGGACAATTTTAGAGCCATAGCAGGTTGATATTTTTGTCTTGGGGCACAAGAGGACATAAAAATAAAATCTTAAAAAGGGTTAAAATCCCAGTGTTTTCAATGAATACTAAATTACTAAAATAAAAATATCCGTGTTTGGAGCATTACCGGTTAGGGCCTAAAACCCCGCTAAAGGGAATAAAAAAGGGGTTGGAAAAGTAGGAAAATCCCTACAAAAACAATTGTTTAAATTCACAACAAAAGCTCCAAAGCAGCCTTAAGAGCAGGAGCTAAGCCCTTCATTTCCAAAGGCTTATTTTCTCTTTTCTGAAACCAAGTCATTTGTCGTTTGGCATAGCGACGGCTGTTTTTTTGGATTTCGGCAAGGGTTGCTTCCTTTGTTAGCTTACCCTCAAAATGGGCAAACCATTCCTGGTAGCCCACGGTTTGTAGGGCGGGGAGATTTCGATAGGGGTAAAGCCGGCGGGCTTCTTCTTCCAAGCCTGCGGTGACCATTTGCTCCACCCGCTGGTTGATGCGTTCATAGAGCCGCGCTCGGGGCATCCCAAGCAATAGGGTTTGGGTGGAAAAAGGTCGGGTATGGGCTGATTGCCCCAAAAAGGAGGAATAGGGCTTTTGGGCACTTTCACAAACCTCCAAGGCACGGATCAGTCGGCGAGGGTTTTTCAGATCCACCTTTTGGTAGTAGTCGGGATCTTTTACTGCCAAGGCTTTTTGGAGGCCTTCCAAGCCTTCGGTTTGGTATAGCTTACTAACTATATTTATAGATGTTTGATCCACCTTCGGAAAAACGTCCAAGCCCTCGATCAGGGCCTGGGCATAGAGGCCGGAGCCACCCACCATCACCACCGTATTGTGTTTTTGAAACAGCCGATCCAGCAGTTTTAATCCCGCTTTTTCAAAGTCTCCCGCCCCAAAATGCCGGTGGATGCTTTGGTTTTGAATAAAGTGGTGGGGGATGCCTTGTTCTTCCTCGGCGGAGGGAACGGCGGTGCCGATGGTCATTTCTTGGTAACACTGCCGGGCGTCGCAGGAGAGGACCTCGGTTTTAAAATACTGTGCCAAGGCCACACTTAGGGCGGTTTTGCCCACGGCCGTGGGGCCAGCGACATAGACCAATCGTTTATTCGACATGGTTGAGGGTTTCACCGCATTGGTGGCAATAGATGGCCTCGTCTTTGTGTTGGGTGGTCATGCATTGGGGACAGACTTGGGTGTTGCGGTCTACTTTAAAGGCCTGAGAGGTAAACTCCGCTGAGACGATCCCCGTGGGTACGGCGATGATGCCATAGCCCAAGATCATGATAAGGGAGGCGATCAACTGCCCCAAGGGGCTGGTAGGGGCGATGTCGCCGTAGCCGACTGTGGTGAGGGTGACGATACACCAGTAGATGCTGCTGGGGATGCTGCTAAAGCCGCTTTCGTCGTCCTCCACCATATACATGATGGTCCCAAAAATGATACAAAGCACCACCACGCTAAACATAAAGACCAATATTTTGGTTCGGCTGCGCAATAGGGCCTTTACCAAGGAGTTGGACTCCCCCACAAAATGGGTGAGTTTGAGGATCCTAAACACCCGTAGTAAGCGAAGGGCCCGCAGGGCCAATAGGGATTGGGTGCCCATAAAGAAAAGGGAAATGTACTTGGGAATGGTGGAAACAAAGTCGATGATGCCATAGGCACTGAAGATGTATTTGGAAGGTTTATTGATGGCGATGATCCGCAAAAAGTACTCTAGGGTGAAGGTGATGGTGATGAACCATTCGGCAACATTGAGTTGCTCGCGGTATTTTTGTTCAATTTCATCCACGCTTTCCAAGGCCACCAAGATCACACTGGAGACGATTAGTAGGAGCAAAACCACATCGAAAATCTTACCGGCACGGGTATCGGCCTCGTAGATGATCTCGTGTAATCGGTGTTTGAATTTCTTAAAAGGCAATGGACAAGTTTAATTTGAATCAACTTCGGTTCCCTCCAAAGGTATTAATTTTCTGTATTTATTTTTTTGGATATGGGCCAAGATCAAGGCGCGACAGTCGGAGTTTTCCTCCATGGCGGTCATGCGCTTGAATAGGGTTTCTCGCTTTTTAATTTGGTGGTTGAGTTCATAAAATCCATATCCCATAAAGCGTTGATTTTCAATGAAAATAAAGCTGTACTCTCCATCTTTTCTTCCAGTATCGGTAAGCAGGAAATCCTTGTGGGGATATTGGCTTTTTTCCCCAAGGGCCAGCAGCTTTTGGTTGTAGGTTTCGGGGCTTTCTTCCCCTGTGCAGGCGCCTTGGCAGAGGTTGTTCTTATAGGCATAACAGGCCCCTTCAGCCTCTTGGAGGGATGAATGTTTGTAGCACAGTTGGTGGGTTTCCATCCATTGGGTCATGACGTGCTTGGCCACCCGTCCGTTTTTAAAAACAACAAGGTAGTCCTTGCCGTTGCGGACTTGTTCTAATAGCAGTTGGTGGTAGGGGGTGGACTTGTCAATCCGCAGGCCCATAGGATAGAGGCGGTAGCGTCCGTCTTTGTTGATTTGGGGTTGGTTTTTTTTGATTTCGTGTTGCTCCTTTAGTAGGGCAATGAGCTCGCTGCCAGTGGTTTCGAAATGGACTTTATGAAGCTTCTTTTGAATTTTTTTGGATTTGGGGTCTGTTCCCGTCAGGTGGGTTCTTACCCGTTTTTGAATGTTTTTACTTTTTCCGATATAGAGGACATCCCCCACGGCATTGTGCAGGTAATAGACACCGGTGGTGGTGGGCAATTCCTCTAGGATAGAAAGGTATTTGGAGAAGACTTGATGTTTGTGAAGGGCCTTGATCTGTGACTTAAGGATTTCTTTGTTGCTGTCTTTTTCCAACAGCAATTCAAAGAGTTTGACCGTTGCCATGGCGTCGCCTTGTGCCCGATGGCGGTCACTGATGGGGATGCCCAGGGCACGAACGAGTTTGCCCAACTTGTGGGATTCCATCTCCGGCAATAGCTTTTGGGAGAGGGAAACGGTGCATAGGGAGTCTTTTTCAAAGGGATAGCCCAGCCGCATGAATTCGGTGCGTAGGATGCGGTAGTCAAATTCGGCATTGTGGGCCACCACCACGCAGCCATCGGTGATTTCGATGATCCTTTTGGCTACCTCAAAAAAGCGAGGAGCACTGCGTAGCATCTTGCTGTTGATACCGGTGAGTTTTTCTACAAAAGGCTGGATGGGCCGCTCTGGATTGATCAAACTGATGAATTGGTCGGTGACTTTTAGACCATCGTGGCGGTAGATGGCAATTTCGGTGATGCCCTCCTCATTGTATTTCCCTCCAGTGGTTTCGATGTCTAGGATGGCATACATGATCAGTAGTTTCTCGGTCCAAAGATTTTACTGCCTACTCGAATCATATTACTGCCCTCGGCAATGGCCAGGAGGTAGTCGCCACTCATGCCCATGGAAAGGATTTTCAATTCGGGGCGCTGAGCTTGTTGGCGGTCAAAAAAGTTTTTTAATCCGCGAAACTCAGCCGAAATCTGTGCCTTGTCCTCTGTAAAGGTGGCCATGCCCATCAGTCCGATGACCTTGACGTGTTCCCATTCGGCAGCCAATGCCAATGCCTCCTCTGCTTCTGATTCTGACAGTCCAAATTTGCTCTCTTCCTCACCGATATGGAGCTGGAGCAGACTGTCGATACGGCGCTCGTTCTTGAGGGCTTGTTTGTTGACCTCCTTGAGTAGCTTGAGGCTGTCGATGCCGTGTATGAGATCCACAAATGGGGCCATATATTTTACCTTATTGGTTTGCACATGTCCGATCATGTGCCACTGAATGTCTTTGGGCAATGCCTCCTGTTTGGCGACCATGTCCTGGATTTTGTTTTCCCCAAAAACCCTTTGTCCGGCTTGATAAGCCTCCATGATCTCCTCGTTGGATTTGGTTTTGGAAACGGCGACCAAGTGGACGTTTTCGGGTAACTCAGCCCGAAATCGGGAGATGTTTTCGGCAATACTCATGCTGCAAAGATACCGAAAAGTACCGCCAATTGAAGGAGGGCAAATGAAATGATTGCCGCTGCTTTATGATCAGGGGGTTTGGCTATAGGCTGCTATCACCCGATAGGCCAAATCCAAGGCATCAGTGCCGTTTTTTAAACTGACGATGGGTTCCGTTTGCTTTTGGATGGCCTGGGCAAAGGTTTCCAATTCTTCTAAGATGGCATTGGATTCATCGATTTTGGGGTTTTCAAAGTAAATCTGTTTTTTTTTTCCTTCTGCATTTTCGAGGATCATGGCAAAATCTTGCGGATTTTTTGGAGCATCTTTCATTTTGACTACTTCTACTTTTTTTTCCAAAAAGTCCACGGCGATATAGGCGTCTTTTTGGAAAAATCGGGTCTTGCGCATTTTTTTTAGGGAAATTCTACTGGCGGTGAGGTTGGCTACACAGCCGTTTTCAAACTCGATTCGGGCGTTGGTAATATCGGGCGTACTGCTGATGACGGCCACGCCAGAGGCAGAAACGGATTTTACTTTGTCTTGAACGATGCTCAAAAGGATATCGATGTCGTGAATCATCAAATCCAATACCACGGGCACATCCGTACCACGGGGGTTGAATTCGGCCAATCGGTGGGATTCGATGAATTTGGGAGCGGTGATGGAGTCTTTTACCGCCTTAAAGGCAGGGTTAAATCTTTCTACATGACCTACTTGTCCCAAAACGCCAAAGGCTTCAGCTACTTGGGTGATTTCCCTTGCCTCGGCCACACTGTTGGCAATGGGTTTTTCGATAAAAATGTGCTTGCCTGCGCGAAGAACTTCGAGCGCCATTGAGTGGTGGTGCAGCGTAGGGGTGACGATATCGATCATTTCACAGGCCTCAATCAGGGCTTTGGGGCTATTGAAATAGGTATAGCCCTTTTCTTTGGCCAATGCTTTGGCATTTTTTTGGTCGGTATCATAAAAACCTACCAATTCAAAGTGCTGTGAGGCTTCCAGTAATCGCAAATGAATCTTTCCTAGGTGACCTGCACCCAATACGCCGGCTTTTATCATGGCATTTTGTTTTTTCAAAAATACCATCTTTTTCGAATTAATAATGGAAGTCGCTACATTTGTCCCCATGAAAGATACCCCCAAACATCAAGGGCAAAGGCGGCAGTTGGTAAAACTGTTGATGGATAAAGGAATTGCAGATGCTCAGGTATTGTCAGCCCTAGGCGCCATCCCCCGGCATTGGTATATGGATCAAGGTTTGGAAGCTTATGCCTATGTGGACAAGGCCTATCCTATCGCGGCAGATCAGACCATCTCCCAACCCTATACAGTGGCTTTTCAGACCCAATTACTGGAGTTGCAAAAAGGAGATAAGGTCTTGGAAATCGGTACGGGCTCAGGCTACCAAACGGCCGTTCTTTTGGCGCATGAGGGCCTCAGCATCTATACCATCGAACGCCAACAGCAGTTGTTTAAAAAAACCGCTTTGTTTTTTAAAAAAATAGGGTTACGCCCTAAAAAAGTGATTTTTGGAGACGGCTATCAAGGACTACCAGAACAAGCGCCTTTTGATGCCATTATTGTTACCGCAGGGGCAGTTGAGGTTCCGAAACCGCTATTGGAACAACTGGCCATTGGGGGGCGGTTGGTGATTCCTGTGGGAGGCAAAAACCAAGTCATGACCCGATACGTGCGAACAGGGGAAAAAGCATTCGATCGGCAAACCTTTGGAAATTTAAGATTTGTTTCTTTGTTAAAGAACAAAAGTTGATCATTTAGGTTTACAATGGAACTTCCCTACCACCCCTTTTGAATAAAAGTTGGCGTAAAACTTTGGTTTTTTAGCAACTTTTCTTTTCTCTTGTTGATGGCCGCTCTAATGATAGCATTGGCAGGGTTTTAATCCGATTTAAGGGTCACCTCCTTTAGTGAGATGAATGCTTCTCTTAACTGTACCTTATAATCCAGGAGAATTTTTGTACGTCAAAGGGACGCTTTTGGGTTTCGTACCCCAAACTTTTAAAAACAATTTCTCCTTTTTTTTCAGGAAGGTTTCCCAAGTAAAATTGTCCTTCCTCGTTGGTTACTGTTCCGACAAAAGAGTTTTGGATAAAGATACTAACCCCACTTAGGGGGTTGTTCAAACTGTCCATTACCTTTCCTTTCAATTGGGCTGAGAGTGTTGAGCAGAGAAGGAATAAAAAACAAAAAATGCTTCGCAAAAAAAGACTATGCCTTCAACTAGGCACTGTACATCCAAATCATTTTTTCCTGTTCACTGATATAATCACTCATCAATGCATTGGTGCCTTCGTCTCCAATTTCACCCGACAAATCCAATAGGTTCCTCTGAAGGATCAAGAGTGATTTTAGAGAGGACAGGATATCTGTAATGGCTTTTTTTCCGTTACTGATTTTGTCGCTTTCTGTAATATCGGCTTTTTTAAGATAGGCGGAAAAGTTGTGTTCGGGAGCCCCCCTAAAGTGAGGATCCGTTCTGCTATCTCGTCAATCTTGACAAATAAATTTTGGTACAATTCTTCAAACTTAAGGTGCAATTCAAAGAAATGTTCTCCTTTAATGTGCCAGTGGTAGCCTCTGGTATTTTGATAAAAAACCGAATAATTGGCCAAAAGTTGATTTAAAAGATGAGCGAGCTCAGCGCTTTTTTCGGGGTTTAACCCAATGGGGCTGGTGGTTGGTTGTGAAGTGTTCATAACTGATTTTGGGTGTTTATTTATTAAAGTTAGGGATTAAAGTTATTGGTTGAAACTTTTTTTTACGCGATCCAAATCCCTTTTGTTGTCTCGGTCTTTAAGGCTTTCCCTTTTGTCGTACAATTTTTTACCACGGGCCAAGGATATCAAAATTTTGGCAAAACCCTTTTCATTGATAAAAAGCTTTAGGGGGACGATGGTAAGGCCCGAGTTTTTCACCTCTTTATTGAGTTTTTTTAGTTCCCTTTTTTGCATTAAAAGCTTGCGACTTCCCCGCGGTTGATGGTTAAAGCGGGTGCCATAGGCGTATTCCTCAATGTACATGTTTACGACAAAAAGCTCCCCTTTTTCATTGAACTCACAAAAACTTTCGGCAATGGAGGCTTTACTGTTGCGAATCGACTTGATTTCGGTTCCAGTCAATACAATCCCTGCGGTGAATTGATCGAGTAACTCGTATTCAAACCGCGCCCGCTTGTTTTGTATGTTGATTCGCTTTTGCACGGGGTAAAGTTAACAACTTATTTATTAGGGTTTTTACTATTTCGGAAGACGATTTGTCCGTCAAAATGATCGATTAAAACGGGTTTTTTGTTATCAATCTCAACCGCCAATATGGCTTTGCTTAGGGCATTGAGCACTTTTTTTTGCATCACCCTTTTGACCGGTCTTCCACCGTATTCGGGATCAAAACCCCATTGAGCCAATGCGGCAATGGCTTCGTCTGTGGCGGAGATTTGGAGTTCTTGTTGTTCCAGTCTATTGGACAGTATCTGAAACTGTAATCGTACAATGGATTCGATTTCCTTTGCCGTAAGGGGGGAGAACATGATGATGTCGTCGATGCGGTTGAGGAATTCGGGCCTTATGGTGGTTTTTAGCAATTGTAAAACACTTTTTTTGGCTTTGTCTTGTGCCTCGTCAAAGTCTTTATGGGCTTCGAATGCGGCTTTGATCTCATGGCTGCCCAGATTGGAGGTCATGATGACAATGGTATTTTTAAAATCAGCGGTTCGCCCTTTGTTGTCGGTCAATCGGCCTTCATCGAGTACCTGCAGCAATACGTTAAACGTATCGGGATGGGCTTTTTCGATTTCATCCAAAAGCACGACGGAGTAAGGCTTTCGCCTGACAGCTTCGGTCAGTTGTCCGCCCTCGTCATAGCCCACATAACCGGGAGGGGCACCCACCAATCGACTAACGGCATGGCGCTCCTGGTATTCACTCATGTCGATACGGGTGATGTTGGTTTCATCGTCAAAAAGGACTTCGGCCAGGGCTTTGGCCAGCTCTGTTTTCCCTACTCCAGTGGTTCCTAGGAAGAGAAAACTACCGATGGGACGGTTTTGGTCTTGCAAACCAGCGCGACTGCGTCGTATGGCGTCGGAAACGGCTGCTACGGCAGCTTCCTGCCCGACCATGCGTTTGTGGATCTCATTTTCGAGATTCAGCAAACGTTCTTTGTCGGTTTGTAGCATTTTGCTGGTGGGGATGCCCGTCCATTTGGCCACTACCTCGGCAATGTCGTCGTAGTTGA
>Ga0181577_10001764_pt1 | contig 17167 bp, 15 predicted proteins | sample 101ome_21_FD_132468 | JGI IMG/M metagenome (GOLD analysis project Ga0181577, IMG submission 132468) | Coastal salt marsh microbial communities from the Groves Creek Marsh, Skidaway Island, Georgia - 101413BT metaG (megahit assembly) | ecosystem: Environmental > Aquatic > Marine > Intertidal...
GCAACAGGCAACAGGCAACAGGCAACAGGCAACAGGCAACAGGCAACAGGCAACAGGCAACAGGCAACAGGCAAGTATGACCGAAGCTCAAGTTATTGTTCTTGCAACACCCGTCTTCTTTCTACTGATCGGGCTGGAATTCGCCTACGGCAAATTCACCGGTAAGAATACCTATCGACTGTACGACGCCATGAGCAGCATCAGCGCCGGCATTCTCAGCCAGCTGACGAATATTACCGTCAAGGCACTGGGTTTCGGTGTGTATTTTGCGGCCTTTGAACTGCTGGCGTTTAAACCACTAAGTACCGATTCACTCTGGGTTTGGGTGAGCGCCGTACTGCTTTATGATCTCTGCTATTACTGGAATCACAGAGCCGGGCATCGCATCACTCTGCTGTGGGCAGCTCACGCTGTCCACCACCAAAGCGAAGACTACAATCTTTCAACGGCCTTGCGACAAACCAGCACCGGTTGGATGTTTGGCTGGGTGTTCTACCTACCCTTAGCCATACTGGGTTATCCACCGGAGGTAGTGGCGGTCGCAGGGCTTATTGATCTGCTCTACCAGTACTGGGTACACACCGAACACGTACCCAAGCTCGGTTGGTTTGACCGAGTGTTTTGCTCACCCTCTAATCATCGCGTTCATCACGCAGTAAATGATGAGTACTTGGATAAAAACTACGGGGGTATTTTTGTTTTCTGGGATCGACTTTTCGGCACATTTAAAGAAGAAGACGAAGCGATCCCGTGCGTGTACGGCACACGATCACGACTGCAAGACTGGAGCCCCGTTACAGCAAACTTTCAGGTCTACCGCGAGCGCTGGGCAGAGACTAAGTGCACTCCAAGCAGGCTCGATAAGTTGAAACTTTGGTTTCTTGGGCCCGAATGGCACCCAAGACCGAACAACAGCAGCGACTTTAATCTGGCCTTCACAAAATACGAGCCCAAAGCAAGTTCTCAGCAACGTACTGGCAGCGCTGGGGTATTTGTTACCGCGCTTATCACCGTAACGGGCTTGCTCTGGTTCTCTGAGTTTTTATCTTGGCAGAGCATTACTGCCGGCACATTGGTGGCGGCAGTCCTGATGCATATCGGCATGCATCTTCACAGAAGTTCCGATTGCGCAAGCGACCAATGAAGCGACAGATGCAGTTCTCGAACTGCAGCTCACCAGGCTAGAACCCAAGCGCCATACCAAATCTCGCTAATCCCTGCTCTAAGGGATAAACTCGCTATATCATTAATTGCGAACATCAAGCCCTCTGCAGTAATCATGGAGCATTTACGCTCGCGTAAATTTCTCTATGACCTGATGAAATAATTCATAACGCATTTCGGGAGAAAGACATGAGCAAGAAACAAAATGTTTCGGTCATAACGGGCGCAGCAAGCGGCATTGGACGCGCCATAGCGATTCATGCCGCGCAGCTGGGCCACACGGTTGTTGCAATAGACAGAGAAACTGAGGGGCTGAATTCACTCCTACCTGAGCTCCAAAAGCAGAATTCAAATTCCTTTGTGCAAGCCGTAGACGTAACGAACACGGCTGAGCTTGAGGCATTGGCAGATCAAGTTTTTGCGCGCTTCGGCCACGTTAATTATCTTTTCAATAATGCCGGCACCGTAATTAACGCCGACTTATTAGATCAATCAGCAGACCTGTGGCGCCGCGTGATTGAGGTAAATCTCATGGGCGTCGTCAATGGTATTTTGGCCTTTGTTCCCAAGATGAAAACACAAGGATGTCGTGGTCACGTGACCAATACCGGCTCGGTTGCCTCGTTTATCGCAGGCCCTGGCCTAGCATCTTATAGCGCCACTAAGATGGCGGTTCGCGGTGTCTCAGAAACACTACAATTTGAAATGGCGATGGCGGGCGCGGACGTCGGGGTATCGATACTGTGCCCGGGCCCGGTTGAGACGCCGATTCTGGCGGCGTCGGGCATCGCTGCGGAAAATGTCGGCGACACCCCCATCGACGATACGGGCGTTACAAGTCCACCCGATTTAATGGAGGCAATAAGCCCCAGACGCTGCGCTGAAATCGTATTTGCCGGCATTGAGTCTGGCCAGTTCGCGATCTTTACGCACCCGGGCTACAAAGACGTGGCTCGCGAGATGATTGGAGCTCACCTCGTCTAACTTACAACAAAGAGGATTGTAACGAAGGGGTCGGAGTCGACTCCGTCCCCCTCGTAAGAGGGTCTATTAAACCACTAGTGGGGTAGGTTGACGCGGAAACCCCTGACTCAAGAATACTGGCACCGCAGGGAAAATGCGATACACAAATTAGCCCTTTTTTTTGCTTTTTTAACGGGGCTCAAACCCTCTCGAACGCATGCAGGCTTCCAGCGGCAATTTAGCGAGTCTAAGCAGTTCGGCTTCAACCCGAGCGATGTCTGCCCGCGTAGGACTGCACTGTTCAGCCATGTAATCTTCATCAATCACCTTGAGACCGCCAAAGCCATCGTCTACATAGGTGGTCTTCGTTTCCGGTGCCAAACGCATTTCGTTTATGCACTGCGCTTGCTTCCGATTTAAACGGCTCGTCAGCTCGACGCGCTCAGGAGTGATCGCTTCTTGAGCAAGGGTGCCACATTCCGCGAGGGTCTGACTCAGGTCGGATTTGAGCGCTTGATCGGCAGCACGCCATGCCAAGTCAGGTTCATTGGGGCTAACGCAGGACATTAACAACAGGGTCATTGCCGCCACGAATGGACGACCGCCACATGAAGTCTTAGTCATAAAGACCTTCAACACGATTATTCACACCCCTATATTAGTCGAAAACAAGCGGCTGTTCATTGCAGCGCAATTTCTACCAAGCCTGCCGTTAGCTCGCTGACGAACCAATCAGCCCTTATGCAGGGGCCGCTGGAGGGCGCGCCCCTCCACACAAGACATCAGTGACCAGCTCCGTATCCATATATTCTCTCAGCTCGGCTAACTTCCCATCTCGCCAACGAAACAAAAAATGATATTCGTTTCTATATACGGCACCCGACACGTGGATACCCTCAGATGCGCTTTCTACGGCGACTCGATCACCCTCTGCCGTCATATTATGGATCGTAAACTTAAGCCCCTCAGGGAACGCTCCCAAAATGCCAGCTGCGAAGGCCCGTGTTTCCTCTTTGCCACGCTTTCCGGATATGAGCGTATTACCCATTGTTTGAACGTAGCCATCCTCTGCGTACCAGTCCGCAATCGCATCGCCATCACCCGTTTCCATTACGTCAAAGAACGCGCGCGTCAGTGCCTTGTTACGTTCGGCTTGCTCAGATGAGGTCATATCCAAATCCCGTTTACTCGTTCAAAGAGAATAGCATCATGCTACTGCGCCCTGGGTGAGATGAGCAATAAAAACGATTTGCGATCGAAGTTACTCGACCTACTTGCTCACACACTGGGGCCGCGATCGCACCAAAGCTAAAATGCCCATGCACTATCTAGTACCGCAGCTCACCTCTGCACCGGCAAAGTTGATGGGCTTCAGTGATCGAGGGGCGATAGCTAAAGGCATGAAGGCGGATCTCAACCTCATCGACTTTAATCATCTGAAGGTGCTCGCACCTGAGATCAGGCACGATCTACCCGAGAACGGCCTACGCCTCATACAGCGCAGCGAAGGTTATGTCGCAACGATAGTGAATGGGGTCGTGGTAAGGCGAAATGGCGAGGCGACCGGCATGTTGCCAGGGCGCTTGGTGCGCTGTTAATTATTTTATATCAACCTAGATTCGCGGACCCACCTCGAGTGGGACTGTATAATGCATCGACTGGGGATGAATGCCATCCCCCGTTAACTGCGTGGAGCCGGAGTACCATCCCAAGTTAACTGTGTAGGGCTGCGCCGATTTTTAAGTAATTGTTATTTTTGAAAATTCTGGTCGGTGTGAGAGGATTTGAACCTCCGACCCCTTCCTCCCGAAGGAAGTGCGCTACCAGGCTGCGCTACACACCGATGTCAAAATAATAACAAAGCCGCGTTAATCAGAACAGATCATCGCAGCGTCGCTGTTAACCCAGATACTTCTCGCAATCGGCCACGGTCTAATGTTGACTAACGATCCCTAAGGCGGTTGCGTCTGAGGCATGGCAATGACGCCACACCTCCTGTGAATCGCGAACTAAGACTTAGGCTTGACCGGGCGTGCAAGCAGTTTGATGTCAGCCGAACGCGGATGGATCTCCTCCCACAGACGCTCATAAGCCGTGTGCTTGATCTTCCACTCACCGTCTACTTTGACGTAGTCGTCTTCGTAGATTGCGGATCCCATTACCGTGGTGTCTTCTTCGAGATTGATGAATATATCCTGCAGATACCAAAGGCCCTTCGCCGCGTCGCCATCAACTGTAATCTCAGGGTGATGCCCCGTGTGCATACCGAACTTCTGATCGGTAAAGGAGTAGGCGTAAAACTTAAGAAGTTTATCTCGACCCTGCACGTCGATTTCGTAGTGACCACCCTTAAAATACGCAGAGGCATCTTCGGTAAACACAGAAGTTAGACCTTCTTGGTTACCCGTATCCAAAAACCGGAAGTAGCGGGCCTTAAGTTGTTTTATGAGTTCAATCGCTTCGAGATCTAACATATTTATTCACTGTAGTTATTAATGTGTTTTGCGGCTTGATAGGCCATCGTCATCGCAGGCCCTAAGGTTGCACCGGGGCCCGGGTAGGTAGGCAAAATCGCAGCGGATGCGTTACCAACGGCGTACAGACCAGGGATAACACCCCCTTGTTCAGCTTTGACCTCAGCGTTTACAGTTGTATCCAAACCACCCAAGGTACCAAAGTCACCCGCATCAATGCGCATAGCGTAGTAGGGGGCCTCATCGATCGTCGCCAAGCATGGATTGGGCTTAATTGAAGGGTCTGCGTAATAGCGATCGTAGGCTGAATCGCCGCGACCGAAGTCCTCATCCTTACCTGTGACAGCGTAGCGGTTCATCCTAGCCACAGTATCCTCTAAGCCATCTGGATCGATACCCAGCTTTTCCGCAAGCTCTCGGATTGTGTTTGCTTTTGCAACAAGCCCCGTATCAAACCATTTTTTAGGAATCGTCCAATCGGGCTTCATCGCCGCCGTCATTAAAGGTCCGGCAATGTAAGTTCGGCGAAATCTCGCGTCGAAAATTTGATAAGCAGGTGCGCAAGGCGTTTCATCGGTGTGCGCTTTGAAAAGCTCTTTCTGAAACGCCATGTAGTTCTGCGACTCATTAGCGAACCGCTTGCCGGCTTTATTTACAACACACGATCCCGGAAATGACTTCTCCATAATACTCAGACGTGGTTGCGGTTCATCAGGTACGCAGACCGTTGTTGTCCACCAAGCACCGTTAATCAAACGCGTTTTGGCGCCCACTGTCAGCCCTGCAATTAAAGCGTCACCCTGGTTGGTCTCGGCTCCGGCGCTCCAAGCCGTATTGGTCGGCGCAGGGAGGTATTTTTCTCGTAATTCCTGGTTTTTCTCAAAACCACCTGATGCCAGAATCACACCTTTCGTGGCTTGCACTCGTTGCGTTTTACCCTTGTGCTCAATAACGGCACCGACAACATGTCCGTCTTCCATGATGAGCTCTTTGAAAGACGTATCAAGCTCAATCGGAATATTGCGTTGCTTCACGCTCAAAAACAGCCGACCAACGCCGGCTGAACCACAACAAAGGCGTCGCGAAATTTTAGTGCGCAAACGCCATGGAATATCGGTGGCATAATCCCATAACATACGCATCAGCACCTTGATCCAGCCTGGCATCTGCACCATCAGAATCTGTGCTTCCACCTGGGTAAAGTGGATCAAGCCGAACATGCGCATCATGTGGTGGGTGTAACGAAGCTTTTTATAATCAGCGCCCAACTCAGAGGCCATGAAAGGTGCAGGTTCCAAAGAGCGATGCCCTTCTTTTGCACCGGCGACATTGGTATAGTAGTCGGGGTAATGATCAAGCGATTCATAGCGAACTGGGGTGCGATCATGCAAAAATCGCAACATTTTTGGTCCGTTCTCGAGATAACTATCGATCATCTCCTCCGGCACATCCTCACCGTCTAGGGTCTGACGCAAATATTCTTTGGCTTCCTCTAGCGTATCCTGTGCACCGGCCTCTTTCGCATAGTGATTGCAGGGAATCCAAATACCTCCGCCCGAAGAAGAGCTGGTCCCGCCAACCTCGTTCGCTTTTTCAATAATAAGAATGTCTTTGGTACCCATTTCATAGTTGCACACTGCTGCGGTTAAACCGCCGTTACCTGTTCCAACCACCAGCAACTCGACGGATCTATCCCACGCTTGCTCTGACATCCTGATCGTCCTCTTTCGTTTCGCGGGCAACAGAGCCCGAACTGTCTGTAAAAGATTATTCTTAATTAGGGGTGCTGACTAGACACCGATACAATTTCGCCCGTCATGTAGCTGGCGTAATCTGAGGCTAAAAACATCATCACGTTGGCGACTTCCCATACCTCGGCCGCGCGGCCAAATGCCTCTTTCTCAGCAAGCTTTTCTAGTAATTCGGGGGGCGTCGTTTTTTTCAAAAACGCGTGCAAAGCAATACTCGGTGAAACGGCGTTGATCCGAACACCGAACTCGGCGGCTTCCATCGCGGCACATCGCGTCAGAGCCATCACGCCGGCTTTCGCGGCTGCGTAGTGACATTGCTCTTTTTGAGCACGCCAACCAAGTACCGAGGCGTTGTTTACGATGACACCCGCACCGCGCTTTTGCATCACTCGCATCATCGCTCGCGTCATGCGCATAGTACCGGTGAGCGTAATATCAAGAACGCGATCCCACTCTTCATCCGTCATATCGACCAAGAGCTTTGTGCCACCCAAACCCGCGTTGTTAATCAGCACATCCACGCCACCCGTATCGTGCTCGGCCTGGCTGATCAGCGCTTGCACGTCACCTTCAACAGTGACATTGCACAGCTTGCCCGACACTTTGCAATCTGGGTTCATGGCCTGAAGATTCTCAACCGCTTGCGCCAAACGGCCCTCATGAACGTCACTGATGACCAGTGCTCGAGCACCTTCTTCTACCGCCTTTTGCGCAGCGGCAAAACCGATACCCGCTCCGGCTGCCGCCGTTATCAGAACCGCTTTACCCGCCAGTAGGTTGTGCCCGGGAACGTAATTGGGTATTTCTTTTGACATCGTAATTCCTTAGTTGGCGCCGCGAGGTTCGCGTGGCATACCCAGCGCTCGCTCAGCAATAAGATTGCGCTGAATCTGGTTAGTACCACCATAAATAGTGTCGGCTCGGGTGAACAAAAACAGCGACTGCAACCGATTTAGTTCGTAGGGCTCGCCCTCCAAGAGCTCGGCCTCTGGGCCCAGTACGTCCATCGCCAATTTGCCCAAGTTACGATGCCAGCTCGACCAATATAATTTATAAATCATAGCCTCTTTTTGAAGAGACCCGTCTTCGCCACCGGACATCATGCGCATACTGTTGTAGCGCATGATTCTTAAGCCAATGTGAGCATCTGCTAAGCGCTGGCGTATTGCTGGGTCGTCTGCCGCGCCATTGCGTTTGGCGATGCGCACCACCTCATCGAGCTCCGATTGAAAGAGCATCTGCTGACCCAATGTCGACACGCCACGCTCAAAACCCAGCAGGCCCATCGCCACTTTCCAACCGCCGCCAGGTTCACCAACGATATCATCGGCTCCACATACAGCATCATCAAAAAACACTTCGTTAAATTCCGAGGTTCCTGTTAGCTGTGGAATGGGGCGAATGGTCACGCCGGGCTGATCCATTCTAACTAAGAAGAACCCCAGCCCCTTCTGACCCTTGCTAGCGGGGTCCGTGCGGGCAATCACGAAGCAAAACTCCGATTCGTGCGCAAGTGAAGTCCACACTTTCTGGCCGTTCAGAACCCACTTACCCTGAGTCTCATCGAAATGCGCTTTGGTCTTAACATTCGCTAAATCAGAGCCGGCGCTCGGCTCAGAGTAACCCTGACACCAAAGCTCCTTACCCGCACGAATACCCGGCAGATATTTAGCCTTCTGCGCCTCACTGCCAAACGCGATCAGTGTCGGGCCGGTCAGCGTTTCGCCAATATGACCAACACGGCCTGGGCCGCCTGCTCTGGCATATTCCTCGTTGAAGATAACTTGCTGTTCGATGGACGCACCTCGGCCTCCATATTCTTTCGGCCATCCGATTGCCGTCCATCCACCCTCGGCGAGCTTTTGTTCCCACGCTTTACGCTCTTCTACAAAGCTGTGCTCATCACCCGGTCCGCCGCGAAAACGGATTGGCTCGAATTCGCCACACAAATTGTTCGCCATCCATTCGGCGACTTCGTTACGAAACTGCTCGTCTTCGGCACTGAAGCTTAACTTCATATCAACACTCCCCCGCCAATAGCATTTGTGCAACGCGCTCTCGATGCTCAGCACCGCCACCTAGAAACGTCTCGGTTGCTTTAGCGCGCTTGAAGTACAGCTGGATATCGTACTCTTCAGTGATTCCGACACCCCCGAAAAGCTGAATGCCGCAACCCGCAACAAAGAAAAAAGCATCGCTACTGTAGGCCTTGGCCATACTGGCCGCCTCGGCCAATTGGTTCGCGTCGTAACGACCCGCCAACCATTCATCAATAACGCAGGCAGCGTAGTAAACAATCGATCGCGACGCTTCCACTTTCAACATCATGTCAGCGCACTTATGCTTAACCGCTTGGAAAGACGCAATCGTCCGACCAAACTGGACTCGGTCCTGAAGGTAATCTACCGTCATATCTAGGCTGGCTTGGGCACCACCAAGCTGCTCCGCCGTTATCAATATCGCTTGTACATCAAGAAGCTGTGTCAGCGCTTGGGCACTGTTACCCACGCAACCTATACATTGCTCAGGCTGCACTAAAACGCTCTCGAGTTGCACCTCCGCAAGAGGGCGCGTTTGATCCATCGTTGGCACACGGTTACGAATCACACCTTCGGCATCGGCATCAATCAAAAAAAGACCGATACCCTCGGCACCGCTCGTGCCCGGCATCCTTGCAGCGACCAAAATCAGATTCGCGGTGTGCCCGTGCTGAACAAAGCGATACTTACCTGAAATGCGGAGCCCTTCATCTGTTTGCAGAGCATGTGCCGAGACAGCCTCGGCTGACCAGGCTCGAGCCTGATCGATTACCGCAATCGTCGCGCTTTCACCAGACATCAGACGGGCAAAGTAAGCGCTCTTTTGGTCACTCGAACCCCACTTAGCCAAGGCGAGCGTTACCGCAGCACTGCTTGCGAAGGGGCCGTTATAAAGCTTCTTACCCATACGCTCAAGAATACCCACAACCTCGACCGCGCCCAGCCCAAGACCTTCGTTATCTTCAGGAATCAATATGGCTTGCCAGTACATTTCTTGACACAGGCGATCCCATGCAGAGGGATCATAACCCACACCAGTTTCCATGCTCTTGCGGATCGATGCCATCTCCGCCACTTCACCAAGAAACGCCTCGGCGGTATCGAAGATCATCGTTTGCTCGTCTGTAAACGAAAACTCCATGGGTATTAGGCTCCCCAGATTTTCTGCGCAGGTACTTCAGTTTTGAGCAGCTGGTCAATCGCTTCACCGACTTCGGCGGGTGCCCAACGAGCCCCCTTATTAACACCATCCGTAGTACGCCAACCGTCTGCAATGCATAAGCGACCGCCTTCGGCCTCGAGTACACGGCCCGTAAAATGACCCGACTGTTCAGAGCAGAGCCAAGTCACGAGCGACGATACGTTTTCAGGCGCAAATGAATCGAAGCTGCCATCCTCTGGAATCGCCATGCGAGCGGCCATTTCGGGCACAGCCGTCGTCATACCGGTGCGAGCCACCGGCGCAATAGCGTTTGCTGTGATGTTGTAGCGAGCCAGCTCTGCAGCTTGGTTCAAGGTGAGAGCAGCGATCCCCGCTTTCGCAGCGGCATAGTTCGACTGTCCGATGGAACCTTGCAAACCTGCGCCAGAGGTCGTGTTAACGATACGGCCTGAAACAGGCTCGCCATTCTTAGAAAGATGGCGCCAGTACTGAACGGCATGCGATGTAATACAAAAATGGCCTTTTAAATGCACGGCCATGATGGTGTCCCACTCTTGCTCAGTCATAGAAGCAAACATACGATCGCGATTCACGCCCGCGTTGTTAACTACCGCATGCAGTCCACCAAAGGTTTCAACCGCCTGAGCCACAGCACGCTGGCTGTCAGCGTAGTTGGTGATATCCGAATCGTTGGTGACCGCTCGGCCACCCGCTGCCACAATTTCGTCAACCACATTTTGTGCGGCTTCTTGGTTGATATCATTGACAATGACACAAGCCCCCTCAGACGCCAGTACGCGCGCATGCGCCGCGCCCAAGCCGCCACCGGCGCCCGTAACGATAACCACTCTATCCTGACAAATTCCAGCCATTGCGAATCCTTATCTACAGCTTTTCTAAAATAGTGACATTAGCTTGACCACCGCCTTCGCACATTGTTTGCAACCCGTAGCGCACGTCACGACGCTCCATTTCATGCAGCAAGGTCGTCATCAATTTTGTACCAGTGGAGCCCAACGGATGGCCTAACGCGATTGCGCCGCCATTAACATTGGTCTGCTCATGGGGGTAGCCCGTCTCGTGCAGCCAGGCCATGGGCACGGAGGCAAAGGCCTCGTTGATTTCAACTAAGCCGATGTCCGACAGGGACATTCCCGATTTTTTCATGGCGTATGCGGTAGCCGGGATGGGTGCGGTGAGCATCCAGATGGGATCAGCTGCGCGCACACTCATGTGCGCAATCCGCGCTCGTGGCGTTAAGTTATACCGTTTCAGTGCCGCTTCGGAAACAATCAACATGGCTGACGAAGCATCACACGTTTGGCTTGAGACCGCTGCAGTGATCGTACCACCTTCCATCAAGGGATCGAGCTCAGCCATTTTTTCGAGCGATGTTTCACGCATGGTCTCATCGTGTGTCAAACCATTTAGCGCAATAATTTCGCGCTCAAAGTAACCGGCCTGAGTTGCTGTGATGCCCCGACGGTGCGACTCCAAAGCGAAAGCCTCCATAGCCTCTCGCGAAAGTTTCCATTTATCGGCAATCATTTGCGCCGAGTTAAACTGAGAAACCGGCACATCCCCGTAACGCGCGTTCCACCCGGTGCTGCCCGAAAACGGATTATCAAAACCCAGCGGCTGAGCTGCCAACATCGCAGATGAAATCGGAATAGATGACATCGTTTGAACGCCACCGGCTACGATAACATCCATGGTGCCTGACATAATCGCTTGCGCAGCGAAATGAACAGCCTGTTGAGAGCTACCGCACTGGCGATCCACCGTCGTACCTGGCACTTCGTCAGAAAGCCCCGCCGCCAGCCAACAGGTTCGAGCGATATCGCCGGCGAGAGGGCCAATCGTGTCCACACAGCCAAAAATCACGTCATCGTAGTCGGCGTCCGGAATGCCGTTCCGCTCAACAATCGCTTTTAAAACGTGAGCCCCAAGATCAGCAGCGTGAACTTGAGCGAGCGTGCCACGCCGACGGCCGGTTGGCGATCTAACGGCATCAACAATATAGGCTTGCGGGCTTGTCATAATATGGATTCCTTGTCTCAGGCAGCAGCGCTTTCGGTGGTCTCGATGTGGCGCTTACCAAACGTAAATTCAGGCCCCAACAGCGCATTCGGCTGCAGCAACCACTCGTGGATACGATTCTTGTGAAAACCCGCATCACCCCATTCACGCGCAAGTGCCCAGGCACGTTTTACCCAAATGTGCAGATCGCACTCCCAGGTGTAGCCCATGGCGCCGTGCACCTGTGTTGCATTGCGTGCGGTCAGTTCAGCGGAGCTGCCAGCAGCGGTTTTAGCGTGACTTACAGCCCAATCAGCGCGCTGTGGTGCCACGCTCACCGTGTAGGCTGCTCGGTAAACGGCAGGGCGTGCAAACTCGATCTGAACCGCGCAATCCGCCATCAAATGTTTCACGGCCTGATTGGTACCGATGGCTTTGCCGAACTGTTCACGGGTGCTGGCATAGTCGACCGCCTGTTGCACCATCGCTTGAGCCAAACCGAGCAGTTGCGCCGACGCCGCGAGAGCACCGCGGTTAATCGTCGCCCGTAAAAGGCCAGCGCCCAACTCGCCATCGGCGAAGCGTGTTTTGCGCGAAGGTGACCAGTCGATTTTTTGCAACCTTCGGCTGGGGTCGACACTCTTCATCGCGGTAAAGGTCAGATCGCTCGAAGGAACCAAATGAATATCATTGCCGTTCGCCAGCAGCATGAAGTCTTTGCGATGCGCGAAGTTTGAATAAGGATTGATCATGTGGGTGCAACCCACTCTGACCGACCCCTCGGCGATGCTGCCCAATAGTTGTTCCACTTGCGTCGCATTCACACCCGCTTCAAGCAAATCACTCAATAGCCCTACCGCGACAACGTTATCCTCAACAACGGTCTCAGGCAGCGCAGCCCTACCGCAGGCTTCGGCGAGCAACACAAAATCGACTAAACCCATCCCCAAGCCACCACAGGATTCGGGCACGAGCAGGGCATTCATACCCATCTCATTCAAAGTGCTCAGCATAGATTCGCTCTCACCTGACTCCGATTCCCATCGCGCTCGGATGGAGGGCGTGGTCACTTCGTTGTCGAGCATAGACTGCACGGTATCGCGAAACGCCAGCTGGTCTTCAGTAAACGTAAAATCCATAACCTATCTCACCTACTTACGCGGCATACCGAGCATGCGCTCAGCAATGATGTTGCGTTGAATTTCATTGGTACCGGCATAAATCGGCCCCGATTGCGAAAACAGGAAGCCATCCAGCCAGCTGCCGAGCTCGGCCTCGTCTTTCGAGGTCTCCGGCTCAATTTCCGCTCGCGCACCCAAAAGGCTCAGCGCGGTCTCGTGAATACGAATATCGAGCTCCGACCAGAAAATTTTGTTGCAAGACGACTCCGCGCCGATGTGACCACCTGCAACCAAACGCGAGGCCGTTTGGTAAGTCGAGAGGGCGTAGGCCTCCGCATCCATATAACAACGCACAACCGAATCCTCAATGGAGAGATCCAGAATGTCGTTGCGCCGCTTGCGATAAAGCTCAACCAATCGGCGCGAAGCCTGTTGGAAGCGAGCGGGGGAGCGCAACATCAAACCCCGCTCAAAACCGGCCGTCGCCATAGCGATATTCCAGCCTTCGCCTTCCCCGCCGAGCAAATTAAAATCAGAGACTCGAACATTGTCGAAGAAGATCTCGGCAAAACCGGGCAAGCCGTTGAGCTGCTCTATCGGCCGCACTGTCACGCCGGGCGCATCAAGCGGCACCAAAATAAACGACAAGCCCTTGTGCCTAGAAGACTCAGGATCTGTTCGAAACAAGCCAAAGGCATAGTCTGCAAAGACCGCGCGCGTCGACCAGATTTTCTGCCCGTTGATAACAAACTCGTTGCCATCTCTATCCGCTCGTGTGCGGATCGCTGCCATGTCAGAACCCGCGTTCGGCTCTGACCACGCTTGAGCCCAGATCTCTTCACCACTCGCCATTGCACTGATAAAACGTGCCTTTTGCTCTTCCGTACCATACTCCATGAGGGTAGGGCCAAGCAGAAAGATACCGTTTTGATTCACCCGCAAAGGCGCGCCAGCTCGGTAGTACTCTTCTTCGAAGATCAGCCATTCGATCAAATCGCAACCGCGACCACCGTACTCTTGGGGCCAAGTCACCATGCCCCAATTACCGGCCGCGAGTGTTTTTTCCCACTGGCGATGCTGCTCGAACCCTTCCGCTGTATCAAAGGATTTTAATTTTTGTGCGGGCACGTGTGCCGCTAGCCACGCTCGAACCTCTTCTCGAAACTGGTTCTGACTGGGCGTATACAGTAAATCCATCCCCAAAGGCCTCGTTCTAGTCTTTCTTGTTTTCGCGCGCCATCGACTTAGCGTCGAAGCCGCCTAATTTGTCGCCGGAAACCAGATCGTTGTGTGCGTGCGTAAAATGATGCCAAGCAAATACCGCGTCCATACCGGTGCGCTTGCCCTGCAGATCTTCGATGTGGTTAATCGCTTGTTTGGTTAACGCGAGGCCAAGCCTTGGCATTGCACCCACCTTTTGAGCAAGTGCTTTTACGTCCTCTGCCAGCGTTTCGCGAGTTGAAATACGATTCACCATACCCATTTGGTAAGCGCGCTCAGCCGACATTTTCTCACCCGTGAATAAGAATTCCTTAGCAATACGAGGATTCAGCTCAAAGGGGTGGGCAAAGTACTCAACACCGGGGATACCCATACGCACAACCGGGTCGGAAAAGAAGGCGTCGTCCGTCGCAACAATCAAATCACATACCCACGCCAGCATCAGGCCGCCGGCAATACAGGCGCCCTGCACTGCTGCAATCGTGGGCTTAGGAATTTCTCGCCAGCGTCGGCACATACCCAGATAGGCCTCGGCTTCACGCACGTACAGATACTCACCGCCCTCTTTATTAGAGTGGTCGTACCACATCGTTACGCGCTCCTGCGGTAGATGCACATCGCGACCAGGCGTACCGATGTCATGACCCGCCGAGAAGTGTTTACCTTCACCACGCAGCACGATGACTTTGACTTCATCATCCGCCACCGCCTTGCGGAATGCCGCATCGAGCTCATAGGTCATCTTGCCGTTCTGAGCATTGTTATACTCAGGCCGATCCATAGTCACATAGGCGACGCCCTCTTCCACTTCGTATCGAACGGTGGGCGCATCGTAGTCAAACTCTGGCTTGTTGTCGGACATGCTCACTCCTATTCTCTCAGCGACGATCGCCGGGAGGGTTATCTTTTAACTGTTTTGATCGAGCATTGAGCGGATCAAGCTCGGCAATTACATCGAGTTGCGCCTGAGTCGGGGCCGGGGTAGTGCCCAGATTATCCACCACAGCCAGTTCAAAACCGGTTTTCTCGCGCACCTCTTGCTCCGTCACACCCGGGTGCAAGCTTACGATACGCATCTGACGATTCGGACCATTGAAATCCATAACGCACAAATCGGTTATGACTTGGCGCACGTCGATATCGTCGAAAGTATAGCCCTTTGGCAGTCGATCAGGGTTGTAACCAATCGAACCCACCACATCGCATTCGCCCTCCACAAAAACACGCGTTGAATGTTGAGGCACAAAAAATGAGTTCCCGTGGGAAATGGAGTTACCGGGAAAACCACGCACACCCAATAGTTGAACCTTGGGCTGCTGATATGTCCCACCGAGGGCCGAAATGTTGGCTTGACCAAAGCGGTCGACCTGGCTTGGCCCTACCATAGCATGACGCTTACCGCTCCAAACGTTATCGAATACCGCACGAAAACCGAGCCAGGTTTCATTGGCTTGACCCGCGTGTGTTTTCATACCGGAGACAGGGTTAGGTTCAGACAGTAAAAAGGACTGGCTGTCCGTCATCATCAGGTCGGGGTTCGTCGTTTTCATCGCCAAGCTGGCCGCCAATCTGGGCAGAAGACCGATGCCTGTCGCCAGAACCTCACCTTCGTTATCAAATACGCGCGACGCCGCAACGACCATTAACTCTGCCAAGCTGTAGCTTGAAGCTGCTTCACTCATTGATTTCACTCCTTAATACGCTGGCAGCGGCAGAGCTTGAATCGCGTCCAAGCCACCCACTTGGGCCTGGTAATCCTCTTCGGACTTACCGACCACGTGATTATTCAAATACGCCTCAAACTCACCCGCACCCACAGCTTCACCGTAGGCCTTAAAATGCTTCACATCAAAACCATAGAGCGGATCTGAGGAGCTAGGGTGCGCACCACCGGGGATGTGCACAACACTCTGCGTGTGCGCGCGTTCCCAAAAAACAGACCGAGCCACCTGTGGATCGGAGAAGTGTGACGTCGGCACGAGTTCATCGCACGAAACGATCGTGTGTTTAGCTGCACGCGCAAACAAATCATCCATATAAACGTCAGGGCTTGCTATCTCACAGACACCACGCTCATCACAGCGCGTAGCGTGGATCAGCGAAACATCCATATTCAGCGCGGGCATCGCCACCCACTCTTTGTCATCGTAAGGGCTGTCTATGATTTTAAGCTCTGGATTGCGAGCCACCACATCCGTACCCAAACCCACGTTTGTAGGAATAAAGGGGATTCGCCATGAAGCCGCACGCAAACCCTGCAGCATCATACCTTCGTCTATTTCAAACACCTCGATAGCCCCCGTTTGGCGCGCCTGCCTGAAACCCGGCTCCAATGGCATGAAATCGAGCGATACAAACGCAAAGATCACCTTTTTAACCTTACCTGCCGCGCACAGCATCCCTACATCAGCGCCGCCGTAGGCAATCACAGTTAAGTCAGTCGCATCCGATCGCAACAGCTCACGAACCAAGGCCATTGGCTTGCGACGAGGGCCCCAGCCCCCAATGCCAATCGTCATACCGCTCTGAATAGCAGCGACGGCCTCTTTGGCCGATTGGAGTTTGTTCATAAATCAGCTTCTTTTACCGGTAAATTTGAGAAAGTCATTATGGTGGTCGCACGCTTAGGGCTCATCATCCATAGAGACTATGACAGAAAGCCCGCAGTCATTTAGGGTCAGCATACCGAAATCTGGGATCAAAAAACGCGTGCCTACCACCCTACCAAAAACCACCATAGAGTTAATTTATCGCGCGGCCGAGCGCTTTGGCGACCGAGCGTTCATCGAAGAGAACGGCACCAAAATCAGTTTTGCTGAATTCAAGACCCACTGCATTCAGACCGCGGCGGGCTTGAAGAGCCTGGGGTTCGCACCCGGCGATCGCGCCGCCATCTGGGCACCCAATATCAGCGAATGGATTATTGCGGCATTCGGAATCCACTTCGCTGGCGGAGAAATTGTGACACTGAACACCCGCTATAAGGGCGAAGAAGCCGCCGCGATCCTAAACGATAGCGGAGCCAACACCTTATTCGTGATCGGCGATTTCTTAGGCACTAAATACCCTGACATGCTCGCGGGATTAACACTCCCCCAACTGCAAAACATAGTGACCTTTCGCGACGAAGAACAACTAGGGTGGGCAGAGCTGCAAACCAGAGGCAAGGCTTGGCTTAAAGCGCATGGCCCAGACACGATAGAACAAGAAGCGCTGGGCATTCCTGGCAGCGCCATTTCCGACATCATGTTTA
>Ga0181577_10001765_pt1 | contig 17166 bp, 19 predicted proteins | sample 101ome_21_FD_132468 | JGI IMG/M metagenome (GOLD analysis project Ga0181577, IMG submission 132468) | Coastal salt marsh microbial communities from the Groves Creek Marsh, Skidaway Island, Georgia - 101413BT metaG (megahit assembly) | ecosystem: Environmental > Aquatic > Marine > Intertidal...
CCCCATGCGGGCCACACGATATGGATTCCTATTTGGTCTTGCTCCGAGTGGGGTTTACCCTGCCACACTTGTTACCAAGTGCGCGGTGCGCTCTTACCGCACCATTTCACCCTTACCTCTTTCAAGGCGGTATATTTTCTGCGGCACTTTCCGTAGGCTCGCGCCCCCCAGGCGTTACCTGGCACTCTGCCCTGCGGAGCCCGGACTTTCCTCTACCTGCGCTGCGTCTTTCGATGCACTCCACAAGCAGCGATTACCTGGCCGACTCCCGACCCCACCTTATCGTTCTGAGCGCGTTGGCTCAAGATTGGCTTTGCTGCTTTGCCGCCAAAATTTTGCGATAGATCTGATTCTTACGGCCACCCAAGATGCCCGATAGACTCTCTGCCAACACAGAGGGCGCCACATGGTCTTTAAGTGCACCGATCAGTTGATTCAGCAGCGGGTCTTCCTGGACTTTCGATTTGACATCGCCCCCAACCACCAGAACAAACTCTCCTTTACACGGAATCTCCCCACTTGAGACACTTGAGCCAAGCGAGGCAATGGATCCCGAGACGGTCTGCTCGAATTGCTTCGTAAGTTCACGACAAATCACAGCCTGACGATCGGCACCAAAAATATCGGCCATTTCTTCAAGCAATTTTTGAATGCGATGCGGTGCCTCGAAGAAAACCAGCGTGTGCTCGGCTTCTCTTAATGCTTCAAGCCAGGCTTTTCTCCCTTTCACAGGAGGAAACCCCACAAACTGGAATCGATCACTGGGTAGCCCGGAAACGCTCATTGCAGCAGTTAGCGCCGACGCGCCAGGCACAACTTCGACCCTAACCCCCATGTCGTGCGCTGCCGCAACCAATCGATAACCGGGATCTGAGATCAGGGGCGTTCCAGCATCAGAAATGATCGCAATAGATTGCCCAGCCTCAATCCGATCCAGTAGCTTTCTGACCTGATCACGCTCGTTATGATCGTGCAAGCTCACCATCGTTGGATTCAGATTAAACGCATTCAGCAAACGTCGACTCGTCCTCGTATCCTCGGCTGCAACCAAATCAACATGACCTATGACCGCCTTTGCTCGAGGAGACCAGTCCTGCAGGTTACCAATAGGGGTCGCAACAACGAATAGTTTCCCTCGAGACACACCGCTTCCTCGCACATCACGTTAAGCCCAAACGGCAGCCTATTGAACACTAATCATGCGATTTTAGCGATGACCAAATACGTGCCATATCGAACAAGATCGGCTCAACGACAGTCTTTAGAGTTGGCTTTCGAACCATTAAACTCATCGTGCAAGAAGCAGAACTTGGCGGTATCGACGCCTACCAAGTCGTCAGGCCAGAATTCAAAACCGAATTTCACTCGATCAAGCACTATGCCCAAACTTCCATCTCACAAGAGCAGTCAGCGCTCGCGGCTCAAAGACACGGCTGGATTGGATCCATCGCGCAATTCTGACCAAGCGCGACGCGACCAAGATTCAAAAAAAAATGGCGGGCGCTTTATTCGGACGCTGGCTCGATATTTTGGGCTGGGTGGATTGCTGGTTGTTTTGCATTCCTGCACGTCGACGCCAAGCATTGCACCACAGACCGCGCTAAGAACTGAGGCTGCTGGAGATCCGACTAGAGTTCGGATCAGCAGCGTAGCCGAAGGGTTACGTCTCGCGAACGCTGCTCAAGAGCCCGCGCAATCCCAAATGCTATCGATGACCGCTCGGTTAGCGCTTGAGAATGGGGATATTGAGACAAGCCAGCGCCTGCTCGCCACGGTGGCACAAGGGTATCTCCTACCCGATCAACTGACCGATTACTTGCTCACGAAGTCGCAAATTGAGTACCACGAAGGTAACTATGAATCCGCACTCTCACTGCTGAACGATCGTGCCTTTAATCGACTGGCGCTCACTGAAAGCACACAAATTGAGACCAGCCTTTTATTGGCTGATGCCGACCTTGCCACGAATCGATTTTACGCCTCCGCGAGAGAGCGCGCGCTGGTTCATCATTTGTTAAAAGGCAACACGCGCACGGCCAATACCAACGCAATCTACGAAACACTGCTTAATCTCCCGACGCCTATATTGACCGCGTATGCCAAGAAAGCGGTTTCCAATGAATTCAGAGGCTGGTTATCGCTATCCGCCATGGCTAAACAATTTCAGAATCGACCCAGCCAACAGCTCAGAGCGCTCGGGAACTGGAAAAAATTGTGGGTTGGACATCCAGCGGCAGGGGAGTTACCGGAAAGTTTGACCTTCTTGGACTCGGTGGTCGCTGAACAGCCGAAGATTCTTGGCCTTCTATTGCCTCAATCCGGTCCACTCGCGAGTGCGGGTGAGGCCATTATTAGCGGGATTATGGCGGCACACTTTGACCTCGGCGAACCGACCGAAATCAGAGTCTACGATAGTCATCAGGTTGCGGACCCTCTCGACTTAATCAAACGAGAGGCCGATCAAGGTGTGGATTTCTTTATTGGCCCACTCGATAAGGCCAAGGTCTCCCGCCTTGCCGAAGCTCGGCTTCCCGTTCCCGTGCTTGCTCTGAATCGCATTAATCCCACGAGAGGAGAACGGCCGAACGGCAACTTGTTTTTATTCGGATTGGCACCTGAAGACGAGGCAGGACAAATTGCACGTCGTGCGGAGAAAGAGCGTCGAAGTCAAACCCTCGTGATCGCCCCCAGCAACGATTGGGGCGATCGGTCCGTTGCCGCCTTCCAGTCGACATTTTCAGGCAGCACAACAACTGCAACGGTTGCTCGATATGACGAGGGTATCAGTCACGCGGAATTTGTCAGGCAAATACTTCGAGTCGATGAAAGTCAGAATCGGGCCGCAGAGCTGAGGCGAATGATCGGGAAAAGCTTCGAATTCACGCCGAGACGACGACAGGACCTATCGCTCATCACCCTCTTGAGCGGCGCAGGCGACGCGAGGCAACTCAGCCCTGCCCTCGCCTTTTATTACGCCGATGATTTACCTGTCTACGCGACCTCCCTCGTGAACGACCTTACTGCAACCAAAATCAACAATCTCGACTTGAACGGCATTCAATTTTTAGACATCCCCTGGAAACTCCTGCCTAAAGATGATTTGGGTGAGGCCGTCGTCAATGCTTGGCCCGCCGCTTCAGGGACTCTCGGTCCACTTTTTGCCATGGGTATGGATAGCTACAATCTTATGCCACGACTAAAACAACTCCGTGAATTTCCCAGCACGCGATTTTACGGTGCCACAGGAACGATCACGATCAGTGACCAGAGCCTCATTCGAGAGCTAACCTGGGCCACCATGATCAACGGGGAGGTCCAAGTGACCGACTATGTGATGGAAAGCCATCACGAATCCTAGCCATCGCGCCGGCCTCCGGGCAGAGCAACGCGCCGCACTGTTCCTGAGAAAAAAGGGCGTTCAGCTTCTAGAGAGAAATTTTCATTGTCGTTGGGGCGAGATAGATATTATTGGACAATCTGATCTAACTCTCATCTTTGTCGAGGTTAAGTTTCGCTCTAGTGCGCGATGGGGGACCCCAGTGGCTCAGGTCACAAACCAAAAGAGGATACGGTTGGTACGGACAGCAATGACTTATCTGCAACAAAGGCGAACGAGCCGCTTCGACCAAATTCGCTTTGACGTCTTGGCTTGCGCTGAGAAGATTAACTGGATTCAGGGCGCGTTCTCCATGGACGACTTGATTCTTGATTAAAGTCCGGCAACATACGCCCATTGAATCGAGGACCTCCTATGACAAGGCTGCTTAATGTTTCCTTATGCCTAGTACTCTTTCTGATGGGTTGCGCTTCAACAGGACCCAGCGATGACGATCGCGGCAAACGCACCTTTGGGACGAGACTCGACGACGGTCGCTCAGCACGTCTTATTAAAAGAAATCTCAAAGCCGCAATGCCTCAAGTTAAAGACATGAACATCGACGTTCACGTTTACAACGGAGTCGCGCTTCTCACTGGACAGGCCAATGAGGATGCCATTAAAGAACAGGCCGGAAAGATCGCTGCGCAACCCAGGCACGTGACCCGGGTTTACAACGAAATCGATATTGCCGGCCCAACCGCCTTACTTTCCAGAACCAATGATGGCGTTCTCAAAACCAAAATCAAAGCCCGCATGATCGCCTCTAGATCAGTTTCAGCCGGGCGTATCAAAGTGGTTGTGGACAATGGTGTTGTTTATTTACTCGGATTGGTCACCCGGGATGAGGCAAGCGCCGCCGTGGAAGAAGTCAGAGAAGTCTTCGGCGTTCAGAAGATCGTCCAGGCTTTCGAATTCATTAACTGACCCAAGCACTTAATCCGATGTCTTTAGATTAATCGACAAGCTTGAGTGTCGGCCGTTTGTTTTGCCCCTGGTCTGTTGAACGTTCCGTTTTCTTAGTATCGGAATCGGTCTGTGCGCTTTCATCATCGGGTGAGCCTTCACCAAGACTGTCAGCTGTATGGTTTTCGGGGAAGAACATCCCCTCACCAGACTCTCGACCGATCAGCCCGAGAACAGCCGCATAAGGAATAAAGATTAAATATGGCTGGCCAGCAAACCGAGAGTCAAATCTCACGCCGTCGTCATCAAAACTTAGATTGCGGGTGGCATGACCTGAAAGGTTCAGGATCATCGTGCCATCTTCCTGGATGTAAGGTGCTGGCACCTGCGCCTGATGGTGGCGCGCAAATACGATGAGATAGGGCGTCTCGCCGCTCTCTATTATCCAATTTAAGACACCAGGAAGAAGGAACCCTACCCTGGGCTTGAGAGCCACCTGATCTAGTCCCGCATATCCATTTCAGCTTCGGACAAACTCGCCTGAAAAGACTCTCTTCTAAACATACGATTCATGTAGTCATTCAAGGGCTTTCCACTCTTTGGTGGCAAGGAGATGCCTAGGACTGGCAGTCGCCAGAGAATCGGCACGAAGCAACAATCTACGAGCGTGAACTCATCACTCATAAAAAATTCCTTCTCCGAAAAGATAGGCGCAATGGTGATGAGACCCTCTTTCAACTCTTTGCGAGCTTTGTCGATGACCGTGTCTTTGGACCGTCCAGCCACAATAGTGTCGACCAACCCGCACCAGTCTTTTTGGATTCTGTGAGCAAATAATCGACTTTGCGCTCGTGCCACCGGGTAGACAGGCAACAAGGGAGGATGTGGGAACCGTTCGTCCAAGTATTCCATCATGATCATCGTTTCATACAAAACGAGGTCTCTGTCGACAAGAGTGGGCAAACTGTTATAGGGATTGAGCGCGGCTAAATCCTCTGGGTACTGATTCTTTTCGACGTTGATAATGTCAACCGCAACGCCCTTCTCGGCGAGCACCATACGAACGCGTTGACTGTAATGATCCTCCCCATCTGAGAAAAACACCATAGATGAGTGCTTAGAGATGACGCTCATACGACCTTCCTTTCAAATTCCACGCCTCGGCGGATCAGTGGATTTCCTTTTTGTATTCGCGCGCCAGCAAGTAGGCAGGCACAAAGAAGAACGCCAAGAAAATGAGAACAAACACTCCGGTTCGCTCACGCTCGAGTCTTGACGGATCACCTACGTAGTAGAGGAAGTTGGTCAAATCGTAAGCCAATTGCTCATATTCTGCTTGAGTCAAGCGACCGGTTCCCTCGACCACTTGTAAGGGGCTGTACCCTCTTTCTACCAATTCCATGCCACACACCTCTTCCGTGAGATATTCACGTGACAAGGGATCCATCATTTCACCCCCATTTGCGGCAATACGGGGCACTTGCTTACAGACCTTCTCTTGAATACCTTGCTCCTCTAGCAGAACGTGGGGCATGCCCACGTTCTCAAAAAGCAGGTTGTTGACACCTAGAGGACGAGATTCATCTCGATAGAAAGTCAGGAGATAGGTATAGAGGTATTCAGGCCCACCCTTTAACTGTGTGTACAGTGTCAGATCGGGGGGGGCTGCACCAAACCAAGTTTTTGAATTGTCATCGCTGATAGAATTCTCGATCAAGTCACCGATCTTAACATTCGGGTCGACGATCAGATGCTCGAGCATAAGGCGCTCTGGTATCCCGAGATCCGCAGCGGTTCGCTTGTAACGCTGATACCCCAAACTATGGCATCCCAAACAATAGTTCACATATGTCGATGCACCTCGTTGAAGTGACGCTTGATCCTCAAGATCGGGCTCCATGTCATAGAGCGGAAAACTACTTTCTACCGCGACAGCAGCAAAGGGGAACATTAATACCAGGCATAAAAATTTTAATGGCTTCATGACATGGTCACCCTTTCTGGTACCGGCTTTGTTTTCTCTACCTTGGTATACCAGGGCATCAGCAGAAAATAGGCGAAATAAACACCCGTGCACACCTGAGCCAACAGTGTTCGAGCAGGCGTCGGATGAACGGTGCCAAGGTATCCCAGAACAAAGAACGAGATCACAAAGAGAGCTAACATAACCTTGCTACCCATTCCTTTATAACGAATCGACTTCACAGGTGACTTATCCAGCCAAGGCAGGACAGCAGGAATCACAATTGCGCCGGCCATTACCACGAGCCCCCAGAATTTCGCATCCAGTCCAGCGAGCGGAAAGGTCGCGGCTCTGAGCATCGAGTAAAACGGCGTGTAGTACCACACTGGCGCGATCAATTCTGGTGTCTTTAGAGGATCCGCAGGTTCGTAATTTGGGTGCTCGATGAGGTAGCCACCGCCATCAGGGTAGAAAAACATCACCGCAGAAAAAATACCCAAGAACACAATAACCCCGGGCAGCTTACCCAGCGTGAAATAGGGGTGAAATGGAACGCCATCCACCGGGCGACCTTCGTCATCAAGGTTCGCCTTTACATCAACGCCATCTGGATTGTTGGATCCGACTTCATGAAGCGCAAGAACGTGAAGTACCACAAGCACTAGCAAAAACAAGGGCACGAGTACCACATGCAGTGCGAAAAACCGATTCAACGTGACCCCCGACATGTTGAAGTCGCCGCGAACCCAAATGGCCAGATCCTCCCCAACAACGGGTATTGCACTTGCCAAGGAAACGATCACCTGGGCACCCCAAAAGGACATGTTGCCCCAAGGCAGCAAGTAGCCAAAGAACCCTTCCGCCATCAGCGCCACATAAACCAACATGCCAAGAATCCAAATCAACTCTCTGGGCTTCTGGTACGACCCGTAAATCAACCCCCGGAACATGTGCAAATAAACGACGACAAAAAACGCCGATGCGCCGGTTGAATGCATGTAGCGCAGCATCCAACCATATTCCACATCGCGCATGATGAACTCGACCGAAGCAAACGCGCCCTCACCCGTCGGCACGTAATTCATAGTGAGCCAGATACCCGTAAGCAACTGGTTAAGGAGAACAACGAATGCAAAGATGCCGAAGTAGTACCAGAAGTTCAGGTTTTTCGGTGCGTAGTACTTTGAAAGATGTTTCTCGTACGCCTCGGTGACTGGAAGTCGGTCATCGATCCAATCCATCACATTGCGAAACGATCGTTCCAGTGCGGACATTACACAAGTCCTCCATCTTCACCAATGACGACGACGTCATCGTTTTCAAAATAATGCGGCGGTACTTCCAAGTTGGAAGGCGCCGGCACCCCAGCATAGACGCGACCCGCAAGATCAAATTTCGACCCATGACAGGGGCAATAAAAACCTCCGATCCACTCTGGGTCGAAGGTTTGAGGTTCCAAAGCGGGTCGATACTTTGGCGAACAACTCAGGTGGGTGCATAACCCCACAAGAATCGCGACATCGGGCTTTCGTGATCGCGTATCATTCTTGGCATACTCGGGCTGTTGAGGGCGTTCCGAATCTGGATCGGCAAGCCGGTCATTCTTTTCATTCAAACGATCGAGCATCTCTTGCGAACGCTTGACCACAAAAATGGGCTTGTCCCTCCAAGCAGGGATGGGGCCCAAAATTTCCCCCGGCCCTAGCCGGCTCACGTCGATTTTGATGGGTGCGCCCGCAGCAAGTGCTTTCGCACTCGGATTCCAGGATCCGACAAAGGGCACGGCTAGTCCTGCTACACCGCCAGCACCTACCACCGCGGTTGCACCAAGAAGGAAATTCCTGCGCCCTGGATTTAGGCCATCTTCACTCACTAATCTTTCTCCGTAGTTGTGCTGCTCGGCGACAAGAAACCCTCCAATCACCCCCGCAAAACGCGGCGGCATTCTAACACAAAGACCTGCGATAGGGCGGCAACTAGGCCGTTATAACACCCAAAAAAAACGAGGCCGGAGCCTCGCTTTTCTTATCGTTTGGAGTATTGCGGCCGTTTTCTCGCTTTTCGCAAACCGACCTTTTTCCGCTCGACCGATCGGGCGTCACGCGTGACATATCCCGCCTCCCGAAGCGGCGCTCTCAAGTTGTCGTCGTACTCAAGCAGCGCCCGCGTAATCCCGTGCCGAATTGCACCCGCCTGGCCAAACCCGCCGCCACCTTTCACGGTCACTCTGACGTCAAACTTGCCGGCCAAATCGACCAACTCAAGAGGCTGCCTTACAACCATACGCGCTGTTTCACGGCCAAAATACTCATCGAGCGGGCGGTCATTGACAACAATTGCGCCTTCTCCTGAGGTCAGAAACACACGTGCCTTTGAGCTTTTCCTTCGGCCAGTTCCGTAAAATTGATTCATTGTTTTTTCCTTTCGAGCTCGCCCCTTGGGCTCACTTTTACAACCTTCTTTTACCCTAGAAAGCAACCCTTATGGGCTTCGTTCTATCGGTTTTCCTTGAATCCCGTGTCTAGGCATTCGCGAGGACGTTTGGATTCAGAAAGTATCCGACAGCAAGCCAACAATCCGATTCTTATTTTCCTTGCCTATCCCCGCTTTCTTTGCCTGACCCTGGCAGGCCCGTTGCCTGAGCATCAGGCGACCGCGGTGCTAGCGTGAACGCTCAACCAGACTAGAGCGCTAACGCAATTGGCTGCTGGGCCTCATGCGGATGCTCGCTCCCCGCGTAGATTTTCAACTTCGCCAACATGGCTCGGCTCAACTTGTTCTTCGGCATCATCCCTTTCACAGCAGCTTCAATAATCCGCTCAGGCGCTTTATCGACCAGTTTCTCAAAGGAGATGGACTTAATCCCGCCGGGAAACCCTGTGTGGTGATAATACATTTTGTCCTGAGCTTTGCGGCCCGTAACCTTGACTTTCTCGGCATTGATTACGACGACGTAATCCCCTGTATCTACGTGGGGGGTGAACGATGCTTTGTGCTTGCCGCGCAAACGGTTCGCAATCTCGGTACTCAAGCGACCCAACGTTTGTCCTTCAGCGTCTACGACATACCATTGCCGAGTGACCTCTTCTTTTTTTGCGCTTACGGTTCTCATGATCATTTCCTAACAAGCCAGCCAACGGAGCCTGTGCAATTGGCTGACATTTTTTAAATTCTTCTCTTTAGCTTCTATTATTTAAGTTCTTCTTCTATCTAACTTCTTCGCTTTTCCGCTGCTCCACCCCTCATGGCTCTCAGCAAGCGCTACCCCGGACACGGTTCATCGAGTGATAAACGCTCACTCCTGATGACCAGGATTTTCGGAGGGCGAATATTACTCAACGATGGGGCACGAAGCAACCGCCCAATTAAGTGTGATTGACCAAATCAACTGAGATGCGGTGCCTGAAAATATTCGTGCGATTGCATTTCCTGCAAACGACTGGCGGTTCTTTCGAACTCAAACATCAACCGCTTGCCTCGATACAAATCCAAGATCCCAACCTGGGCTGACAGTACCAGGTTGACGCGACGGTCATAAAACTCATCAACAAGGCTCACAAATCGACGAGCCTCATTGTCCAATTTGCTGTTCAATTCCGGAATGCCCGACACAAAGACCGTGGCGTACTCTCCTGCAATTTCAATATAGTCTGACGGGCTTCGAGGACCACCGCAGATGGCATCAAAATCAAACCAAATCAGATGTTGAGAAACTTTCCGAACAGGAAGATTACGACCATTGATTTCAACGTGACCGGACTGATCGGTACCTGTGGGGTCACTCAAACGCTGCCAGATCTCCAGAAGTGAAGCTTCAGCGGCATCATCTAACGGAAAGTGAAATAACTTCGCTTGACCCAACGCGCGGAGGCGATAATCCGAATCATGGTCCAGATTGATGACCTCGTTCGCACGTTCGAGCAAATCAATGGCAGGCAGAAACTTGCTTCGCTGCAATCCATCCCTATACAGCAGCGAAGGTGGCACGTTGGACGTTGCAATCAACGTAACGCCTTCAGCTTCAAGCGCATGCAACAGACCTGACAGGAGCATGGCATCGGTAATATCTGAAACAAAAAACTCATCAAAGCACAAAACTTTTGCCTCTTGAGCAAAGCGCTTAGCCACCTGTCGCAGCGGATTTGGTGTCCCTTGGAGTTCAGTCAATGCTTTGTGAACCGATTGCATAAATCGATAAAAATGAATTCGTGTCTTATCTGGTCGATCTAACGACTCGTAGAAAAGGTCCATCAGGTAAGTCTTACCTCGACCAACACTCCCCCAAATGTACACGCCCTTGATGACCGGCCTATTTTTTACCCTGAACCATAGACGCCTGCCCGCTCGTTCATAACTCTCGTCGAGCGAATGACGCAATTCATCCAGATGATGAATCACGCTCAGTTGCGCCTGATCCTCGTTGACAAGACCAGATGCGCAGTGGGCCTGATAGGTTTCTAGGATGATGTTTGACACTTTGTGACCTTATGACTTGTCTCGCGGCTCGGATGCGGCTGACTTCTATCGCGTCTCAGATGCGGCGGCTCAGAGAGCCTAATTTAATCGCCACGACTTAAGGGGCGTCTTTACCTCAAGTCCTCCTGGTTGCCTTAATACCTACCCGCACCTATCTGAACCTACCCGCACCTGTCTGCACCTATCTGCACCTACCCGCACCTATCCGCACCTATCCGCACCTATCCGCACCTATCCATAGGCGCCTCAGCCTTCAGCCGAGCAATCAGTTACTGGGTGGGAATGCTGGCAACCGCTGACTCAGTCAAAACAAGCAGTTGGACCCATATTTTATAGACTGCATTGCTCTTCGGTTTAGGCACCTCGTCCGCACCCTCGCCTGCCTGCTAGAAATTCAAAACGACGGAATCCTTGCAGGGGGGCCGCCGCCCGATCAACCTTCAAATCGCCTTAAGGCTGACTCGGCATGCATATCGAGCCCTTCGGCTTCAGCTAGCAACGCAGCCGATTTCGCGAGCGGAATCACACCGCGGGGATGGCAACGAATCACAGATTGCCGCGTGACAAAATCGTAGGTCCCAAGCGCTGAGGCAAATCGAGCGGTACCTGAAGTAAGCAAAACATGGCTCGGCCCTGCGGAATAGTCACCCACAACTTCTGGCGAGTGCTCTCCAATGAAAACAGCGCCTGCCTTCAAGTCGTAAGCGAGTAGCGCCTCTGGATCGGCTACCGATAATTCTAAATGTTCCGGCGCAATCCTGTTGATGATTTCAACCACGCCTACCAAATCTTTGGCGAGCAACAAAAGCCCTCTATTTTCGATTGATACGGACGCAATGGCGTGTCGCTGACTTGCGGCGAGTCTCGGGGCTAACCGCTGCTCGATCTGTGCTAGGACAGAAGCGTCGGTCGAGACTACAATGGCTTGGGCAAGTTCATCGTGCTCTGCCTGGGCCAACAAATCGTCGATTACCCAGTCTATCCGCGCGCTTGAATCTGCGACCACCAGGACCTCTGAGGGTCCAGCGACCATATCGATACCCACATCGCCAAATACGCGACGTTTGGCAGTGGCAACAAACAGATTGCCTGGCCCGCAGATTTTATCGACTCTCTCGATGGATTCGGTGCCGTAAGCAAGCGCAGCAACGGCTTGCGCACCCCCCATGGTATAGAGCTCATCTACACCAGCGTGATAGGCCGCCGCTAGCAGCACGGGATCGATGGTTTCGCGTGCTGCAGGAACGGCCAGAACGACATTGGGGACACCCGCCACCTTGGCGGGAATCGCCGTCATCAAAATGGTCGAAGGGTAAGTCGCTTTACCCCCAGGCGCATAAACACCGACCCTCGACATTGGTCGAATGCGCTGCCCAAGCACGTTGCCTAATTCATCTTCGTACTGCCAGTCTGAGGCCTGTTCCTGGTGTTGTCGCTCGTGGTAACCCCTGATTCTTGCCGCAGAGTGGGCAAGCGCCTGGTTAAGATCAGGGGGTATGGCATCGAGCGCGGAGGCCATCTCATAGGCATCTAATCGTAGATCACTTACAGATTGACATGGGATTTGATCAAATTGGTTTACATAAGCGCATAACGCACGATCGCCCCTCGCCTTTACGCCCTCGAGGATATCGGTAACCGTCAGATCGACCGTCTTACTGATCGCAAGATCAATGGTCAAAGCAGCGCAGAGATCATCTTCGAAGTTGGGATTTTGTTGTTCTAGTCTTTTCATGCAGACGCTCCTTCTCCATGAGCGACGCTCGACTCAATGGCCTTGACAAGATCACTGATCACCCTGTACTTGGTCTTGTAGGAGGATTTATTAACGATCAAACGCGCTGAAATGTCTTCAACAAGATCCTTTGGTTCAAGGCCATTGGCAACCAACGTGTTCCCAGTCTCCACAATGTCGATAATGCGATCGGACAATCCCATGACGGGCGCGAGCTCCATTGCGCCAGACAGTTTGATGATATCTGCTTGGACGCCCAGCGAGGCGTAGTACCGCTTCGCAGTCTCAACGAACTTTGTCGCCACCCGGATTCGTCTGGGTAAAGGCCCTTCGTCAACGAGTCCGGCGACCATCAAGCGGCATCGCGCTAATCCCAAGTCCAGAAGTTCGTAATAATCCTGGCCGGGAAATTCGAGCAGCGAGTCCTTGCCCAGGAGGCCCACATCCGCGATCCCATGCTCCACATAGGTGGCAACATCGCCGCCCCTCAACACCACAAGAGAGACATCCGATCTTGAGGTAGGAAACACGAGTTTTCGTGAGGTCGCTGGTGACTCGGACGGCACAATGCCGACCTCACTCAGCACCTCGAGAAGGGCCGTCAGGGGACGCCCTTTGTTGAGCGCTACGACCAACTGATTGGCATTCTTTGTTGTCATGGGTTCACACTCGCTTCACCAACGCCCCCAGAGACGTCAATTTCTCTTCCAACCTCTCATACCCTCGATCCAGATGGTAAATCCGATCAATGACAGTCGTGCCCTCGGCCGCAAGTCCGGCAATCACGAGACAAGCTGAAGCTCTAAGGTCAGTCGCCATTACGGGCGCGCCCATCAATTTTCCGACGCCCACCACACTTGCTTTTGAGTTGTTTTTCGCAAGCCTTATGTCCGCGCCCATCCTGGCCAGTTCCTGCACATGCATGAAACGATTCTCAAAAATAGTTTCTCCGATCTCTGACGCGCCTCGCGCCAGACTATTCACAACCATCATTTGAGCCTGAAGATCTGTGGGAAACCCAGGGAAAGGCGCCGTCTCAAAGCTTTGCGCGGTCAGCGTGCGCCCCTCAGCCGATACGGTTATCGAGTCCGCGCCATACTCAAGCTCGGCCCCTGTTACTCGCATAAGGTCGACGACGCTTGCTAGGTGCTCTTTGCTGATGTGCTCAACAGTGACCCTTCCGCCTGTTGCCAGCCCCGCCATCAAATAAGTGGCTGCCTCAATGCGATCGGACATCACCTTATACGGGAGGGGGATTAGCTGCGTCACTCCCTCAACTTCAATACAGGGCGTGCCCGCACCCTGAATTTTAGCGCCGGCCGCATTCAGAAAGTGGGCCAGATCAACGATTTCTGGTTCACACGCGCATCGTTCGAGCCGAGTGGTTCCTCTCGCCAATACAGAAGCCATCAGCACATGCTCTGTCGCGCCAACGCTTGGAAAATCAAACGCCAAATCGGCACCGGTGAGTCCCTTCGGCGCCGTCGCTGACACGTAACCTGCTTTGATTTCTATATGCGCACCAAGAGCTCCGAGGCCCATAAGATGCTGGTCCACTGGACGAGTACCGATTGCACATCCCCCTGGAAGGGAGACCTCGGCAGATCCGTACCTTGCGAGCAGAGGGCCCAGAACATTAAAGGATGCCCGCATCGTTCTGACGAGATCATAGGGCGCGCAGGTAGATGTGAGCGCTCCTGCATCGATCGCTAACTGATCGGATCCCTGCCACTCCACGCTAGAGCCCAAGTGCGTGAGCAAGGCAACCATCGTTTCAACATCGCGAAGACGAGGTACATTGCTGATCACAACCGTGTCATCAAACAAGATAGAGGCGGCCATTAATTTGATGACCGAATTCTTGGCACCCGCAGCTTTTACACGCCCAAGCAACCGCCGCCCCCCTTGAATCTCCAGTCGTGCCATTGGCGTTAGGTTTCTGACGGCGCGCGCGCTTGGATTGTCACTGCATGAATCGCACCCGTTGCGATCGCTTCATTTAAATACTTGTAGACCATTTGTTGACGTTTCACTTTGGAAAGGCCCTCAAAACGCTCAGCGACGATTTGAACGAGCGCTCGGTCTCCCTCTATTTCAACGGAGACGCTGAGTGCTCCTAACCCCTCCTCCAGCATCCGCTTTAAGGATTCAGCATCCATTTGTTGCCTCCGGAAAAATGCGTAATGATACCATGCGAGTTATATGAACCCTTGGTCGTTCATTTGGTTTCTTTTATCGTCAGAAACGCACAGGGCCTGCTCAGATGGCTGAGGCCCTGATCAAAGCTCAAACCGAAATACCCTCCTCGCAGACCTTTGAGAAGGAGGGCATCCTAGACGAAGCCTGAGATCCAAGCCTGATAGATGAGACAATAAAAAGAACGATATCGTTTGAATTGAAGTCACCATTATGAAGGGAAGACAATCCAGCTCCAGAAAAGTGCTAAGGGCACGAGCGCAATTCGTGGCGGTTATTGTCTTGGTGCTGGGTCTTCTGATTGGATTCATCGTCGAGGAGGATGCGGACCAAACGAATAACAGGGCAAATCGCAACGAGCCTGACCTCTTCCTCGTAAATGCCAAAATCAGCCAATTCAACGAACGGGGCCATCTGAAATCAGTTATCGAGGCGTTTCGATTCACACACTATCCGCTCACAGACGTCACGGCACTCGAGTCACCTCAGGTCGCGCTTTTTCTCACCGTGGACCATAAACCCTGGACCATCAAGTCAAGCTCGGGACGCTTGTTGCCACTCAGCGCCTATAGAAAAGAAGCCGTCGAACTTTGGACCGATGTGCGGGCGAACCGGCAACATAAAGATGGATCTGAAACCCTCATTGAAACAGACGCGCTCACCGTCTTCGCATCGAGCAACCTTGTAGAGGCCAATGAACCTGTTCGAATATCGACCAAAAACTCAATTACCATCGCTCCACTCATGCGAGCCTGGCTCGACTCCGGGCAATTCGAATTGCGAAGCGATGGATCCACACAAGTGTCCACCCATTTTTTTGACGCCCCGATTGGCGTCGGGCCATCGAACAATACGGATGCCAGCCTGTGACGTCTGAGAAAGCGTCTACCGCCTCAATCATAGGCCTCGAGCAAGCGGGGGGCATGCTAGACTGCGCGCGGATGATGTTGCGTGTAATCCGATTCAACAGGTCTACATTGGTGACCGATTGGACTTGTACCCTATGACTTTTAGTACCGAACGCCAAAGCCTTATTCGATGGTCTGCCGTTGTCCTGAGCCTTTGCCTCAATCCAGTGCTGGCGGCGACTGAGTCGGATCGATCGCCCATCAATATTCAAGCGGACCGAGCAATGGTGAGTGAGCTCGACGGCCTCTCCGTCTACAGCGGCCACGTCGTCATTACCCAGGGTTCGATGAAAATTCTCGCAGATGAAGTTCGACTTAAAAGCGAGGAGAACCAATTGACTACCATTCTAGCTGTGGGCGACGCGACGCAAGATGGGCTTGCAGGATTCACGCGCGGAGCCACCGATGACTTGGAATCTATTACCGCGAGTGCAGTGGAGGTAGAGTATCTCGTAGCTTCCCAGCAGCTCACGTTGAGAGGCCAAGCCGTGTTGAGTTTGGGGCAGGATCGATACCAAGGGAATGTTTTAAGCTATGACATTGCAAAAGGCATATTCAAACTCGAGAGTGGGCAAGACCCTTCCGACCGCGTCAATCTGACCATTAACCCTAAAGCGGATCAACCTTTGTGAGCAGTTCGCTCAAAGCGACCCATCTGCGCAAACGGTTCGGCACCCGCGTCGTTGTTAAAGATGTCACGATCGAACTCAACCAAGGTGAGGTGATCGGACTCCTTGGCCCCAATGGCGCCGGCAAAACGACCTGTTTCTACATGATCGCTGGCCTCATCAAAGCTGACCAAGGAACCATCACCCTTGGCCAGCAATCACTGACGGATGCCCCCATGGATGCGCGAGCTCGGTTCGGACTGGGGTATCTTCCCCAAGAACCCAGCATCTTTAGAAAGCTCTCAGTGGAAGACAACATACGCGCCATCTTCGAGACGGTGACAGACCTTCCTTTGCGAGAACAACTTGCGAAAACGAACGAACTCATTGAAGAATTCAAGCTAGGCCATGTCGCCAAGTTGCCTGGAATGGCACTAAGCGGTGGCGAACGCCGTCGAGCTGAAATCGCCCGTGCCCTCGCTTCTGCGCCAAAGTATCTTTTGCTAGACGAACCCTTCGCGGGCGTTGATCCAATTTCAGTTGGGGACATAAAAACCATGATTCGCCAACTCTCCGACCGAGGCATCGGTGTTCTCATCACCGACCATAATGTTCGAGAAACGCTCGATATCTGCAGGCGAGCGTACATCGTCAATGATGGATCGATCATTGCTGAAGGTTCAACGACTGACATTCTGAACCATGAGGTCGTGAAATCGGTGTATCTTGGAGAGGACTTTCGAATCTAGAATCTGAAAAAAGCGGTCCTGACCACAACGCGAAGGCGAGTCTTCAATTTCAGCTCGCGCCCATGCTTTACGTCTGGCATCGGTAGCGAGGCGATCTACAACACGCTGCCGCTGCACGCCGTTCAATCATGATCACGAACCCGTCCACATAATCATGACCAAACGCCTAACAATCGCGACGATGCGATGGATTCCCCAATTCGCCTTGGGACCCCGAGAATTGAACCTCATTTCGTTCTATTCGATGCC
>Ga0181577_10001773_pt1 | contig 17134 bp, 22 predicted proteins | sample 101ome_21_FD_132468 | JGI IMG/M metagenome (GOLD analysis project Ga0181577, IMG submission 132468) | Coastal salt marsh microbial communities from the Groves Creek Marsh, Skidaway Island, Georgia - 101413BT metaG (megahit assembly) | ecosystem: Environmental > Aquatic > Marine > Intertidal...
GCACAATAGAGTGTGCGAGTTGGCAAAGCGGTATGAACGGGATGTCATTTATCAGCCCATAGACCTGCCTTCGGCGAAACTCGCAGCGGGCAATACTGGCCCAGCCAATCGGGATATCCCGGTCTAGAACCGCTACCTTATGACTGATATACACCGCTGGGCAGAACAGCGTGGTTTACCGGTTGTTTTCTGGGGGTGTTCAGAATTCTGCGTCACAGTAATTCCTCGCTAAGGTACTGCCAACTTAACTGCCCAAATCGGTAGAATTGGAGAATGAACACACACAAACGGCACCGATTTCCGCCAGATATAATTTCCTACGCTGTCTGGCTCTACTATCGCTTCAATCTTAGTCACCGTGATATTGCAGATCTACTCGCTGAACGCGGTATCACTGTCAGCCGCGAAGCAATCCGCCTCCGGTGTATCAAATTCGGCGCGTTATACGCTCGGCGTTTGAGACGGAGGCATCAAGGCTACGGTGACACGTTCTTTATTGATGAAGTCTTTGTCAAACTCAACGGCAAGCAATACTATCTCTGGCGCGCGGTAGACCAGGACGGTGAGGTTGTTGATGTATTTCTGCAGGCCAGGCGTGACGGAGCGGCGGCTAAGCGCTTCTTCAAACGCTTGTTGCGGATCCATGGAGGTGAACCAAGGAAGATCGTTACCGATAAGTTGCTTAGTTATGGTGTTGCACATCGGGAGTTTCTACCTGAGACCATTCACAACACAGCGCGCTACGCAAACAACCGCGCGGAGCAATCTCATGAAGCAACCAGAATTAGGGAGCAGGGTATGCGAAAGTTCAAATCAATCGGACAGGCTCGGAGATTCCTGGGCGCCCAAGCTGCTGTCAGTAATCTATTCAACCTTGGTAGACACCTTGTGCGGGCTAATCACTATCGGAATCTTAGGGAAGGTGCGTTCAGTGAGTGGAGTAGGGCGGTGGCCTGATCGTTGATGCCGGGGGAGCGTTAGAAATTCTGTGTCAATCCACTAATCTCAATATGAGAGGATTGACCCATGAGCGACGAGTTCGATTTTGACGAAGCCCTGAAGGCACTGCAATCAGGCAAAGCGATCACGGGGAAGGACGGTGTCCTGACCCCGCTGATCAAGAAACTTACCGAGGCGGCCCTGGAAGGTGAGTTGGATTCCCATCTGGCTGAGGAAATCGCCCCCAACCGTAAGAACGGAAAAACCAGCAAAACGGTCAAGAGCACCGCCGGCCCCTTCGAACTGGACACACCCCGCGATCGTACAGGCACTTTCGAGCCACAGTTGGTGAAGAAGCACCAGACCTCGGTCAGTGACGAGATCGAGGCCAAAATTCTGTCTATGTACGGCCTGGGCATGAGCTACCGGGATATCGCTACCCAAGTCGAGGACCTGTACGGCATTAAGGTCTCTACGGCCACGCTGAGCGCGATTACCGACAAGATCATAGCTGAGGTCAGGGAATGGCAGCAGCGCCCCCTGGAGGCCCTGTACCCCTTTGTCTGGCTCGATGCGATCCACTACAAGGTCAAGGACAACGGGCGCTACAAGAGCAAGGCGGTGTACACGGTTCTGGCCGTCAATCTGGAGGGCAAAAAGGAAATACTCGGCCTCTACCTGTCAGAGAGCGAGGGCGCTAATTTCTGGCTCTCCGTCCTGACCGATCTGAACAACCGTGGAGTCGAAGATATCCTGATCGCCAGCGTGGATGGCCTGACCGGCTTCCCGGAAGCCATTGCTACAATTTACCCAGACACCGAGGTTCAGCTTTGCATTGTCCACCAGGTCCGCAACTCGCTGAAGTACGTGGCCTCGAAGAACCAGAAAGCGTTCATGGTCGATCTGAAGCGCGTCTACCGGGCTACCTCCAAAGATGCCGCGGAGCAGGCTCTGGATGAACTGGAAGCCCGCTGGGGCGATCTCTACCCCATCGTGATCAAGTCCTGGCGAACAAAGTGGGAAAACCTGTCCGCCTACTTCAAGTACCCGCCGGATATCCGCCGGGTGATTTACACGACCAATTCAATTGAGGCTGTTCACCGCCAATTCCGGAAGCTGACCAAGACGAAAGGCGGCTTCCCGAATGAGGAAAGCCTGCTGAAACTACTTTATCTGGGCGTTAAAAACGCCAGCAAGAAATGGACGATGCCGATCCAGAGCTGGAACATTACGCTGTCGCAGTTGGCTATCTTCTTTGAAGGCCGGCTCGACTCGGTACTGGATCTGTGATCAGATGACTAACGAGGAATTACTGTGACACAGAATTCTGAATACTCCCGATGCCGGGGTTCTGTGGTCTGGCGAAGTTAATTTGCCAATACCCTGTTCGGGCTATGATCCCTCCAGCCCCGCATGATACAGGGCACCTTTTAATTTGGACTTAACCTCCTTGGACTCCTCGCTTAGTAAGTAGGCATTCTGATAGGCGTTAACTGCATCGCTGTAGCGCTTGAGATGCATGTAGGCGTCACCGACCAATACCCAGCCTTCCACTTTGGGCTCCGTTTCCAGTTTTTCCTCAATGCGCTTGATCTGGTCCTCGATTTCCTGCTGCTCTGCGGAGGCCTGCCTTTGGTTACTCTGTTCGACACTCGTTTGCTCGCCGGACACGGGAATATGATTTTGCTCCGTGTCCTCCGATAGCACAGGCAGTGATATGCCCGCCATGGATAACGCGATCAACAGCGGTGCAATTTGTCGAAGCATCTGGTGTTGCATGTGGTGTTATCCCGCCAACTTGAGCTCAGCCACACCCATACCGCATATCCACTCGGGAATAGGCTCGTAGCAAATAAGCTCGGCTCCCCTGGCGCCGGAAGCACCCATGGCCATAATCCAGTTGCGAATTTCCAGTGAACCATTGCCGGCGGCGTCAACCAGGTATTCATCTGACATGGCGATTAGCGACTCCACATCTCCAACTGCCATTTTATCCAGTACCATACTGTCGAACTCCTCGTTGACCCGGCCCATTTCCGCAGTGCCTACCCAGTGACTAATGCCTCCCGTGCCAAACACTGCGACCCTCTGGGCGCCCTCGTAGGCCGCAACAGCTTCGCCAATCATCTGGCCGACCTCGTAGGCGTGGCGTGGGCGTAACAATGGTTCAACGCCCGCAGCGGTATAGATAGGGATGGATTTAATTGCGCTTTCATGTGGTTTCACCGCAAAATGAATGGGAATCATCGTGCCGTGCTCCAGCGTGATATTCTTGGCAACCGCCCAGTCAAAACCGTTATCAAAGCCAAAGTTCATAATATGTGTAGCCAGGGCAGTATCGATCTCCACAGGATAGCGATCAACGCCCAACCACGGCTCCCTAGGGCCATCCGCATCGCCAATGACAATAAGATACTGGGGTAGGCAATGAGGACCGAAGTTACAGTAATGGTCATCGCCGATGACGATAACGGTGTCGACATTCATTGCCCTGATCCGGCGGTTCACTTCCTCCAGTGCCTCATAGACTTTATCTGCTTTGGCCTGCTCGTTAATTTTTGGAACCGATGCCATCAGAGGATCGTGGGGGAGACAAAATCCAGCGACAAGTTCGGCCATGTATGTACCCTCGTGTAGCAGTAGGTTTGCGGTTCAGGGAGTAGGGGGCGCTGTGATTTTACCGCCGTTCATATGTTCGAGATAGGCGAATGGCATCCCTTCCGGCCCTTTGATCATGGGCCAGACCATCATGGTCAGCAGGATGCTTATGCCCAGTTCGGCCAGTTTCTTGAGGTCAATCTGAGTCAAGGCTTTACGATCGACATCATCGAGCTGATAGGATGAGAGGTACTCAGTTGGATTTGCTTGAAATTGGCCTAGCCGTTCCGGGTATTCACCAAATTCCCACAGTATGCGTTCAACGGTATTCACACTCATTATTTGCTCCGCGGTTCGTTCGTGGGTAAAAATCAAAGATATTGAACCTGGAATTGCTCATAGCAATCGTGTTGACTGGTTTAATTGAATCAATCACCTTTCCAGGTTTCCTCAAATATAACCCTGTTGCTGTTTGTGTACTCAGCCTGGCTGCTATGATGTTATGAAAGAAATTGATAGTATGCCAAGCCCGTGCAATGCTAGCAGTACAGTGCGACCCTTGACAACAACGATGTGGTTGGTGACGTATTTATTTGACCAACAGGCTCTATTTCGGAGGAGGACATAGTCGACGTGGCGATCGAAAGGCGGCCTGATGCAGGTGGTGTTTTATCAGGTAAGGCGGGTTTAATACTGAAGAATCTCGAGCGCAGATTTATCAGTGGCAAGTATCGTTTTGGTGAATTATTGTCCATCACTGGCCTGGCCGAAGAGTTTGACGCGAGCAGACAGCCGGTGAATACGGCAATTAATCACCTGCGCAGTATGGGCTATGTTACGGTAGTTCCCCAGGTGGGTTGCAAAGTGGTTTCTCCGGGAAATCAGGAAATAGCCGAGCTATCATCCGGGCGCTCAAGCAGCTTGATGTATCATTGACCGAATCACTGATGGAGAAACATGTAAATGGAAAACCCCGACGTGTCGGTATCCTCTAGGCCCGGGCTTGCGATAATGATTGGTGACCCCGCTGGCGTGGGTCCCGAGATTGTAGCCCGCTCCTGGGCCAGCGGAGAAATACACCAGGTCTGTCGTCCCGTATTGATCGGCAGTGGAGCAGTAATGCGGCAGGCGATACAGGCCTGCGGCCTGTCCCTCGCTGTAAATCTCGTCGATTCTATGGCGAAGTGTCGTGACAGCGAGGACATTCTGGATGTTCTGGAACCAGCCGCATTTGATCCTGCCAGCTACGCTCCAGCTCAGGATAACCTTAGCTGTGGCGCTATCAGTGCACAGTGGTTGGACGAAGCCGACCGGATGGCCCGTGCGGGGGAGTGTGCCGCCACTGTGATGGCGCCGATAAGTTCTGTTTCTATGAAGATGGCTGGTGTGCTCGACAGGGTCGTCAATGTGGAACCGGGGCAGAGTTACCTGTTTCTTATCAGTGGGCCGCTACGGGTCATGCACCTTACAGATCATATGCCCCTGCGCCAGGTCTGTGAAGTAATCACCAGTGATCTGGTGGCAAACGCACTACAGATGCTGGATAAGGCATTGAAATCCTGGGGAATAGACAAACCCCGTATCGTGGTTGCTGGATTGAATCCACATGCTAGCGGTACAGAGGAGGAGCAGGAAATAGCACCTGGAGTGGCGCGTGCACAGTCTATGGGTATTGATGTGACCGGTCCGGAACCACCGGATTCAGTGTTCAGGCAATGTATTGAAGGGCGTTACGATGTGGTACTGGCGATGACTCATGACCAGGGGCATATTGCTATCAAGACCTGGGGCTTTGCCGGCAATTGCGCTTTGATATTAGGCCCTCCTTATATTCATACGACCGTGGCCCACGGTACAGCCTATGACCTGGTTGGCACCGGTCGTGCCGATCACTCGATGATGTTGACCGCAATTAAAACCGCCGCCAGCCTGGCAGCGGGCACGGGATTCCCTGATTAAAGGGTTCATCGTAATGTTTTAAAGTAAGAGGACATTATTATGGCAACCCCAGTACAGTTTGAAAGTTTGTTGGATATTGATGGCGTGAAGGGCGCTGTTCGTTGGCGGGAAGCGGTGCCCGGCAAAGGCGCTGTTTCTCCTCCGCAGATGGTTGAGTTTATAGGTGATCTCACAAAGGACAGAGCTAGTCGGCTGATGGCCCATGCCGAAGCGGCGGGTCTGGCGATGTTTGGTATCAGCCAGCTCAGCTATCATCGCGCGCCCGAGGACAAGACGGTGGTTTATCCGCTCGATGCCTATTATGTGCACAGTATGAATAGCTCCGTTGTGGCCAGTATCAATCGGGTGGGTGTATTGCTGGACAACGCAGCGAGCACCGATATCCAGGACCTGATCAAAAAAATGAACCTTGTGGACAACAGCTGACAAGAGCCTGGGGCATTTCTTTTTTTACACGGAATACAGGACTTGAACATGCCATTGTGGCTGGACTTTATGGGAGCGGAAATTCGATATGTAAAGACCGCGTCCTATGGATAAACACGCATTGCCGAAGCCGGCAGGGGGCAACAAGGAGACCCTGATATTTTTGCACGGCGTCGGTGGGCACTGCGAGTCCTACGCTAAAAATGTGGTCGCCTTATCAGATGAATTTCATGTCGTGGCGTACGACTACGTGGGGCAGGGCGTGTCAGACAAGCCTTGGCTGGAATATACGCCAATGATGTTAGTGGAGCATTTGCGCGAGTTAATGGTTGTCCTTGGCGTTGAGAAAGCGCATTTATCGGGCGAATCCATGGGCGGATGGGTATCCGATCTGTTCACTATTGCAGATCCCGATCGGGTATCAAAATTAAATTTTAATACCGCTGCCGGCTTGCCGATTATTACAGATAAAAGCCGAAAAGAGCTGGTCGAATTAACATCAAAAGCCACAACAATGGCGCCCCACGTCGCCCAGCGCTACGAACATTCGCCAGACCGCGTCGATACTCGGGCCGGCAACTACAAACTTAAGCTCCACACCAAGGCAGGGGAAGTGGAGGTTAAAGTCCCCACTGAGTAAACAGACCTTCGAGACTGCCATCATCGAGCGCTACCGACGCCGGGATATCTCGATCGAGGAAGCCATTGTCCAGATGTACCTGGCCGGGGTCTCTGTCCGCCGAGTGGAGGACGTGACCGAAGCCCTTTGGGGCACCCGGGTCTCATCCGGCACGGTCTCCAATCTCAACAAGAAAGTCTACAAGCACATCGAGCGCTGGCGCACCCAGAAGATTGATGGCAGCTTTGCTTACGTCTACTTGGATGGCATCGTACTAAAGCGTAGCTGGGGTGGCGAGATCAAGAATGTCTCTGTGCTGGCGGCCATTGGCGTCGATAGCGACGGTTACCGGTGTATTCTGGGCGTTTCAGAGGGTCACAAGGAAGATAAAGCCGGGTGGCTGGGCTTCCTCAAGGAACTGAAGAAGTGCGGTCTCACGGGCGCCAGGCTGATGATATCGGATGCCTGCCTGGGCCTGGTCGAGTCGATTGCCGAGGTCTTTCCCGATGCAGATTGGCAGCGCTGTGCGGTCCCCTTTTATCGTAACATTTTTTCGCACGTACCCCGGGGCAAGATGCGGGAAGTGGCGGCCATGCTCAAGGCGATCCACGCCCAGGAAAGCCGGGAGACCGCTGAGAGCAAATCAAGAGATGTAATCAAAAAGCTGAAGACCATGAAACTCAAAGCAGCGGCGGAGCTGGTGGAGAAATCGATCCACGAAACATTCGCTTTATATGCCTATCCGCCGCAACATTGGCTGAAGATCAAGACCAACAACCCTATGGCGCGGCTGCTCAAGGAGGCCCGGCGCAGGACCAAGGTTGTCGGTGCATTCCCGGATGGCAACTCAGCATTGATGCTGGTGGCTGCCAGATTGCGTCATGTCTCCAGCACCACGTGGGGAACCCGCAAGTACATGAACATGAAATTACTTAATGAGATGTATCAGGAGGCCATGTACTCAGTTGCTTGAGAAGGAACCGGGGAGTCCCCGACAAAAATGTGCGCAAGATATTTGACACTAGCCAACTATTTGATCCCCATGGAAAAGATAAAGAAAGAAACGCTTTTTCTATGGACCGAGGACAACCCCTGCCACGATGTTGCCTGTGCCGAAAACAGTGCAGCGAAAATACCCGGCTCGTTAGTCTACGTAATGAAAAACGATGCAGCGCTCTAACCTCAATATGAGGCGCCGGAAGAATTTAACGAAGTGCTGCTTAGATTCCTGAATACTGGAACAGTATAAGACTGTGGGGGAATGATAACCGGCTGGTGGTTCTGTTCATCGCTATATCGATGATGGTGAATTCATCGTATCCCTTGCAAAAAAAATAGTATGGGAGTCTTTCGGGTCAAACCCGACAGACTCCCAAGGGCCTGTATTTAAAGGTACACGTTCAGGTTTTTGCTGAGCAAAACATTTTGCTTGAGTATTATGGTGCGCTTCAACAACTCATAGCTGCTGCCTTTTAGGCGCCATATATCTTCCCGGTTCCCGATAAGTGTGTCCTGGTCCCGCTCGTTGCGATTTCTATAGGCAAGAAAATTCGAGTACACGCGGAACTGGTCGTCCTGGTCAGTGAGTTCAACCTCTACATTGGTGATAAGATGGGTGTAGCGAGTGGCTGGGTCTTCCGACCAGGCTGTCCCCGTTTCTAGACGGCGCAGGCGTTTTTTCAGGTCGTCCAGATTATCATTGTAGTAGGCCATACGGGTGGTGTCTCCCACCTGGTCAGTTTTGTCGCGTCGGTAGCGTGTCTCGATGCCTGGCATGAAGTAGTGTAAATCTTCTGCCAGCATTTCAACCCATTCGCTGTATCTCTCCGCGTCCAATAATCTGGCTTCTTTGTAGAGAACCTGCTGTAGGGACATAATCAGCTCAATGGAGGGCACTTCGGCGTGTACGGGTCCATTTGTCATTTTACTTTCCCCCATTTTCCAGACCGTCGAGACCGGCAAAGTCCCGCGTTTCCAGGCCGCTAAATTTTGGTTCCCAACGGTAGGGAATATCGCTCGCTGTCGGCGCTTCCATCATATCCACCCAGTGTTGGTAGAAGTTACGCTGGTTGGCGTCGTTGTATTGCCCTCGATAAACCAGGCCGGGCAGTACCGGGTGGTCATTGATTTGGCGATTAATGCCGCAGCGGTAGTGCAGTCGCTCCTGACGGGTAACTACCCCTCGATTAACGGTGGTGCAGTTTTCCCAGTTTTCACCGTCGTCCATTTCAAAGGCGCCTCCCGGACCAAAGGTCTGCATGACGCCTTTGGTTATTTCATCCTTGATACCATCGGGCATTGCCTTGTTGACGATCACCCAGGTCTTCAGTTCGAACTTCCAAGGTCCTTTTGGCTGCCATTGACGGAAGGTAGAAATACCGGGCAAAAAGGACACGTTGGGAAAGATAGACGCGGAGGCCACTGAGCCAAAAATTTTGGAGCGCATTTCTCCCAGCCGCCTGGCCATGTCCGGCCGAATATTTTCATAGTATTCAATCACCTTGGGGCGCCCCAACAGGAAAAGGTCGCCGACACCCTCGAGCCCGAATTCCCAGCCGTGGCCATTGATGCTGGCGTGGAAAGAGTTCTCCATATCAATTGGGGGAAAGGGCTGGCCATCGTTCATGGCGCGAGTGCCTGAGTCGTGTGTCCAGCCGGCGTGATAGGCATCGCCGATAAAATTCTCAACACCGAGTTTCCAGTTGGCGTTAATCTCCGATTTGATGCAGCCACCGATAAGTTCAGTGCCACCGTCTTCGTTGTCCAGCAGGATGTCCAGATACCAGCGAAAGTCGCCAAGCCACTGTTCCAAAGAACGAGCATCGGGGTCGAAATTAGCAAATATCAGGCCTTTGTAGCTATCGACATGTGCCACTTGCTTAAGCCCATGGGTAGATTTGTCGATGTCGCCCGGATCGTAGCAATACTCTTCGTGCATACCCATCAGGGAGCCGGCTGAATCGAAGGACCAACCGTGGTAATTGCAGGTAAACCTGCGCGCGTTACCGGCATCCGCGAAGCAAACCTTGTTGCCCCGGTGGGGGCAGGAGTTGAGAAATACTTTTACCGTCCCGTCTTTTTGCCGGCTGACAATAACCCCATCTTCGCCCATGGACGTGGTTAGAAAATCACCCGGATTGGGGATCTGGCTATCATGCGCGACAAACAGCCACGAGCGGGCAAAAATACGGTATAACTCCTGTTCGTAGATATCCTGCTCACAAAAAACGCGGCGGTCTACCCAGCCTTCGTTCATATTGACCAAGTGGTCGAATCCTTGAGTTTTCTTTATTAGATCTGTGCTCACTGTCAGTCCTCCATGGCTCGAGGGGATTACTTGGGAAACGTTTACTCTAATGAAAATGCACGCTGACATGCAACGGTATTGTGGCTGTCCGAAATTTTTAGGGAAGCCTCGCCGGAAAGCATAGCCCCTTCCTTGCGTGAGGACAATGGAGGTCGCGTGTTTTTTGGCGCGTTTTTTATTTAGACCAGTCAACTATAGGCTCATTCAGGCCGCGTAGCTATCAACCAAAGAAATATAAATTCTTATCCACGGTCACTCGTGCGTCCAGAGTAATTTTGCGGCGAACCGGCTGAAATTTATCGCCAACTTTACGCGATACGTCTTCTCTGGCGCCCACATGCTCTGCCCTTTCGTTTAGTTGACGATGAGGAATATATGCAACGTTGCTAGAAACTTTAAACAGGTCTTGTTGCTCGGTATGAAACGCTTCAACATTGGTCAATAAATACTTTATGCCCGATGCCGGGTCTTCCATCCACACCGTACCCGTGTACATACGGTCTACACGCTGCTTAATTTCACTGTAGTCGTCACTGTAAATCGCCATGTCATCCGGGCCAGGATCCGTCGCTCCTCGCAGGACGACAGGAATTTGACGATGGTATTTCAATGGTTTTTCTCTCTCTGTTTCCCTCTCTGGTGTTGCAGCGAATACAGAACACGCTGGCGGTGCACCAGATTTTGCCTAAGGGTAAAGATGAGATTTGAATCGTCTTGCGTTTCCGCGGAGACATTCGTAGCCAACGGGTGCATGTCCCGCCTTTTCTGGCAGCTACCTACCAGTCGATCAAGTAAAGACCAAAAAGCGGGACTGAGTGACTATATCCGCGGAAACGCGACCATATCTGTTCACTCATGAAATATCCGGGTTAACAGCCCGAACGCGAACCCTTGTGCGGGGACAAACTGGGTAACTTCTTTCTTGGCTATAGTAATGCCGGTTACGACCTGAGCCAGCTGGTGCTGGCTGGCAACCATCCACTACCTGAAGAATATTTACAGCGGCCCTTCCACATTGCCCGGTGCGACCGAAGCGCTCGAATCGTATGTTAATACGCTGTCAATTGGCTGGAGCTGGCTTTTATAGTGAAAAATTGCTCGTGAGCGGACCTGCCAGTAACCAGAGATCTGATCTTTGGACGCCTGAAATAATTGATCAAATAAGCGCGGCGTCGCGGGCAGGTGCGCCCGATTTCTCAATACGAGCTATCCTCGAAGTTTAGCATTTAGTTAAGTCCAGTCCACATCAAGGGATGTGGGGATTTGGAAATCTCAATAAAAACAGTAGGATAGCGATATAATTTATTCTTGGTATGTTATTTGCTTATAACAGGATCGAGGTTGGGTAATTTCAATGATCTGTTGGGCGGTGCCCCGGCGTTTGATCAAAACATTAACTTTGGTGTGGAATCGCATGAAAGCAGCTGTCTACTTTGGACCTGGAGATATTAAGGCGACGGAAGTGGACGACGCACGCCTGGAAAACCCCCACGAGGTACTGGTGGAAGTTAGCGCCACCTCCATTTGCGGCTCAGATCTGCACCTGTACCGCGGCGCCCTGGACGGCATCATGGAAAGAGGTCGGTCCCAGACCGGGCATGAACTGATTGGTACGGTTCGCGAAGTGGGTAGTAGTGTTGGCAAGTTCAAGGTAGGTGACCGCATATCCATGGGCTACTCCTGCTCCTGCGGCGACTGTTATATGTGTCACGTGGGACAGACCGCCCATTGTGAGACAACCAATAAGGCGGTATACGGTTTCGGTGTGGGTTTTGGCGATCTGAACGGCACCCATTCCGAGGCGCTGGTTTTGCCATATGCAGATGGGCACGCCATTAAAGTCCCCAACAGTATTTCTGACAACGCGGCGCTCACCCTGTCCTGTAATCTCCCCACGGCTATTATCGCTAATCAACTGGCCGATATTCACCCGGGAGAGAAGGTCGCACTGGTTGGCTGCGGCCCCACCGGATTGTTATGCCTGGACTTGATCAATCAGTGTGGCGCAGGCCTGGTTGTTGCCATGGACACACTTGATTATCGTCTTGGTGTTGCTGCCGGCAGGGGCGTCGAAACCATTAACACCGGGCAGGACGACTGGAAAGAAAAAGCAATCGCCGCCAGCGACGGGCGGGGCTTTGATAAGGTAATCGAGGTTGTTGGCAGCCCCGAATCTCTGCAAATCGCACTGGATATTGTTCGCCCCGGTGGCACCATTGCGGCCATGGGCGTGTTTTGCGATGAACAGTTCAATCTGGTACTGATCGATGTTTTCCTGCGTGATATCTCTTTGCATATGAACGGTTTTGCCAATGTCCAGCCCTTCATGTGGGAGGGCCTGCGTATGCTGGAGCGTGGTGTGATCCAGCCGGATCAATATTTCAGCCATAGCTTTTCACTGGCCAATATCGATGAGGCCTTTAAAACCTTCTATGATAAAAGCGACGATGTACTAAAGGTATTGGTTCGACCCTAGAACTATGAATTTAATCGGGCTTTGCGGCCAACAATTATTCATTTGACTCACAGCGAGAAATAATCATGGCAATACATAATAGTGATAAATGGTACGACCTGACCAGGGCCACCAACTGGACACCCAGCTACGTCAGCGAAGAGGAATTATTCCCAGACGAAATGTGTGGCTCGATGGGAATCCCCATGGAAAACTGGGAGGTCTACGACGAGCCCTACAAAACAACATTTCCGGAGTATGTGAAGGTTCAGAGAGAGAAAGATGCCGGCGCCTATTCGGTAAAAGCCGCACTGGAGCGCGCCAAGATCATCGATAAATCAGACCCGGGTTGGGTCACTATTCTCAAGCAGCACTATGGGGCCATCGCGCTGGGAGAATATGCAGCGGTAACCGGCGAGGCGCGTATGTCACGCTTTTCCAAGGCGCCTGGCAATCGCAATATGGCCATGTTCGGCATGCTGGACGAAACCCGACACGGCCAGATTCAGCTGTATTTTCCTCATGAATACTGCAAGACAGATCGGCAGTTTGACTGGGCCTGGAAGGCCTACCATCAGAACGATTGGGCTTCCCTGGCTGCCAAGCATTTCTTCGATGACATCATTACCGGACGGGATGCCATAGGCGTGGCGATCATGCTCACCTTTGGCTTTGAGACCGGTTTCACCAACATGCAGTTCCTGGGATTGGCCGCCGATGCGGCGGATGCTGGCGACTACACGTTTGCCAACCTGATCTCCAGTATTCAGACCGATGAGTCACGTCATGCACAGCAGGGCGGGCCGGCATTGGAAATACTCATCGCCAATGGCAAGAAAGAAGAAGCCCAGAAAAAAGTCGATATGGCGGTGTGGCGCGCATGGCGCCTCTTCGCTGTGTTGACGGGGCCGGCTATGGATTACTACACACCACTTGAGCACCGAAGTAGTTCGTTCAAGGAGTTTATGCACGAATGGATTGTGGGCCAGTTCGAGCGATCGCTAATCGACCTGGGCCTGGATAAGCCCTGGTACTGGGATACCTTTATGGAGGAGTTGGATTCCACTCACCACGGTTATCACCTGGGAGTCTGGTACTGGCGCCCCACCATTTGGTGGAACCCCGCAGCGGGCGTCACTCCGGAAGAGCGTTCATGGCTGGAAGAAAAGTATCCCGGCTGGAATTCTCGTTGGGGTCAATGCTGGGATGTGATTACAGAAAACCTGCTGGCTGACAAAGAAGAGTTGACACTGCCTGAAACACTGCCGCTGGTGTGCAATATGAACCAGTTGCCCATTTGTGGCATTCCCGGCGAAGAGCACTGGGATATGAAGGTTTATACGGTAGAGAAGGATGGCAGGCTGTACCACTTTTCGAATGAGGTGGACAAATGGGTATTTGAGCAAGATCCCCAGCGCTATGAGCAGCATATGAGCATCGTCGATCGTTTTCTTAATGGTGACGTTCAACCGATGACTTTGCAGGGCGCCCTGGAATACATGGGCATGGAAGGTGTAGCCGAGATCGGTAAAGACGCACACGCCTATGCCTGGCTGGAGAAGGTGAAAACCAGTATGAAAAAGGCCAGCTGAATTTTTTGACTGAATGCGTATAAAACAAGGGGCTAGCCCCGGGGAGATTAAACAATGGCACTGTTTCCACTACATTCTAATTTTCAGGCTGACTTTGTTGTACAGCTGGTACCGGTAGATTCCGAGGACACCATGGACTGGGTGGCCGAGCAATGCGCTAAGCACTCCGTCAATAGGCGCGTGCGCAAGCAATCCGGCGTAATGCGTGTGCGTCGTCATAGAACTGAGGAATTTTTCCCACGTGACATGACGGTTGCCGAAAGCGGGCTAAAACCCACGGAAGTCATCGATATCGTGTATCAAGAAAGCTAAAGGATAGACTCATGGCCTTCGAAAAAATAGCCTCTCTCGAAGATCTCTGGGAGGGGGATATGGATACTTTTGAGACCTCAGACGGCACCGAAGTTCTTGTCGTCGTGGCGGATGGGGGAGAGGTGAAAGCCTATCAGGCAATGTGCCCGCATCAGCAAATATTACTCTCAGAGGGCACCTTTGAAGAGGGTGTTATCACCTGTAGAGCACATCTTTGGACATTTGAATGTAAAACAGGCGAGGGCATTAATCCTGCGACAAGTTGCCTAGCGGAATATCCCACCGAGATTCGCGGTGAAGATATATATGTCAACGTGGAAGGCATTGAACCCGTCATGGCCCCGGCCTAACAGAGGTGTGAATAGATGAAGCATAGCAATTTAACAGACAAACTTTTAAGTAATAACAACGTGGGGCCTATTGTCCGCGCTGGCGAAGTGGCCGAGGCTGTGGCCGAGGCAGCAATCATAGACAATCCGGATAAAGAGGTTACCGTTGAGGCAAACGGTGCCTACTCCCGGATTTATACGAACGATGAGTTGATCATAACGCGTGAAACCATTGAAGAGGAGTTGGGCCATGCCTTCAAAATGACCGAACTCGAAGTCAATCTGGCATCATTTGCAGGGCGAATCGAGGTCACAGAAGACCAGGCGCGCTTTTATTACATCACACAACTTTGATGACTATTCGACCATAGCAGGCAAAAACCATGGAATTTGATTTAGAACAGAAGACGCTGAGAACCTGGAGTCACCTGGCCAAGAACCGCAGGAAGCCAAGTGAATACGATATCGTATCCAAGCGATTGCATTACAGCATGAACAACCCTGATGCGCCCTGGGAACAATCGCCGGACTCACCAATGAATAAGTGGTATAAGAAATACCGCAATGCAAGCCCTCTGAAACACGCAGATTGGGACGTATTCAGTGACCCGGACAAGCTGGTTTATCGAACCTACAACCTGCTGCAGGATGGTCAGGAAACCCACGTTCAAAGCCTGTTTGACCAGTTTAACGAACGAGAGCACGACAAAATGCTGGATCCCGAGTGGGTTTCCGCACTGGCTCAGTTATATACCCCACTGCGCTACGTATTTCATGCGCTGCAAATGTCCTCGACTTATGTCATGCAGATGGCGCCTGCCAGTACCATTTCAAACTGCGCCACATTTCAGGCCGCGGATTTCTTGCGTCGTGTCACCCACACCAGTTATCGCACCTATGAATTGTCGGCGACCTATCCCGATGCCGGTTTTGGTACCGGCGAGCGAGAAATCTGGGAAGGTGCAGCCCATTTTCAGCCAATGAGAGAGCTTATCGAGAAGCAACTCGCCAGCTACGATTGGTCCGAGGCGCTTGTATCCTTGTGTTACGTCGTGCTACCCATGATGTCAGAGGGGGTGCTCAAGCCTCTGTCCGAAGCCAGTCACCAGGGTAACGACACGCTACTGCCTTTGCTTATTGATTCCCAGTTACACGATTCGCAGCGTCATGTGCGCTGGGCTACAGAGCTTCACAAGGTGTTGCTTGCAGATAATGATGACAACGAAGCGGTCATTCAGGAGATTGTCGAGAGGTGGATCCCCCCGGCGGATGCCGCGATTGAGGCGTATATCACAGCGATTCCAAACTCGGCTGTGAGCGCTGTTGAGGCGATAAGCGCAGCTGGAAAAGTGCGCCGAGACATTATGGGAACTGTTTAAATGCCCACGGTAAAAATAGATGGGGGCGACACGGCCTTTGAATGTGCAAGCGAAGATACTCTCCTGCGCGCCGCCTTGAGGGCGGGGCTGCAGGTTTCTTACGAGTGCAATTCCGGCGGCTGTGGCTGCTGCAAGGTACGGGTGTTGGAAGGAGAGACGGAAAACCTGTTTCCCGACGCGCCGGCCCTCACCGAGAGAGACGTGCGTAAAGGCATGGTGCTGGCCTGCCAGAACAAGTGTGCCAGTAGTGACCTTGTCATTAAGACCCGGCTGGAAACCTGGAGCCCCCAGTTGGTTAAACCGCTGCGGTTCAAGGCGACGCTGGAAGAGAAAATTGAAATTGCCAGTGATTTGGTCGAGTTTGTATTTGCACTTGACCAGGATGTCGAGTATCTCGCCGGACAGTTTTTCATGCTCGATATCCCCGGTATAGGCGAGCGGGCCTACTCGAATTCTTCTATTGTTACCGGTGCGCGGCAAATTAAATTTGTTATCAAGCGTATGCCCGTGGGTAAAGGCAGTAATTACCTCTTCTGCGAGGCTGAAATTGGCGATGAGTTCGGCTGCGATGGTCCCTACGGCCACTCCTATTTTCGTGATGATGTGGAGCGCGATGTAATTTTGGTTGCCGGTGGCTCTGGCCTGTCGCCTATGCTGTCAATTTTGCGGTACTTGAGTGCCAACCCGAGTATTGATCGGAACGTGCATTTTTACTACGGCGCCAAGGCTTTGAATGAGCTCAATGAGAGCTACATACAAGAAGCGGCGGCCGGTCTGGGGGACAGGTTTACCCTGAGTTGCGGCTTGTCCGGTACAGAAGATGAATGTGGCGACTGGCGCGGTGAGAGAGGTTTTATCCACGAGGTTGTGGATCGCAATCTTGTAAATTACAACGACAATGAGTTTTACCTGTGCGGCCCGCCGCCGATGACGGCGGCGGCACAGAAGCATCTGATGGTCGAGAAGAAAGTCCCCTTCGATCAGGTACATTTCGACCGTTTCTTTTGAAACTCAGGCGAGTATTTTTCGGGGCCTGTGAGCAGTTCCCGGTGTTTATTTTTGTACAGGAATCATTATTGTGACTACCCGAAACGTTGGGTTCGCGGGCATAAGGGGACGAGATCTTGCGTTCGCACCCCATAAGCCGTTGTTTTTACAACCTATTTCCCCGGCGTTTTTCTCAGGTGCTTAAATGGGCTTTCTTTTCGCTGATTTGTGA
>Ga0181577_10001775_pt1 | contig 17130 bp, 28 predicted proteins | sample 101ome_21_FD_132468 | JGI IMG/M metagenome (GOLD analysis project Ga0181577, IMG submission 132468) | Coastal salt marsh microbial communities from the Groves Creek Marsh, Skidaway Island, Georgia - 101413BT metaG (megahit assembly) | ecosystem: Environmental > Aquatic > Marine > Intertidal...
CCGTCAACTGCGTAGCAGCTTGGCCGTTGGAGCAACGCATTTACTCCCAGACATTGTGTTGGACTTAATGACCAACAGCACCTACGGGAGAGGCGATTTAATTACTGACGACATGGTGAACTTCACTGAGTTCACTGCTGCAGCTAATTGGTGTTACTCCCGTAAATATTTCTTTGATGGCGTAATTGCTGACAAGGTCAACATCCGGCAATGGTGCGCTGATGTTGCTGCAACGCATCTGTTGATATTTGGCGAGTCTGACGGCAAGTTCTTCCTGCGTCCAGCCCTGCAATTCGATGCTGTGGCAATTACGGGCTTGTTTACTGCAGGCAACATTGTCGAAAATAGCTTCAAACTTCAGTATTTTGATCCTGAAGAGCGTGACCCTATTCAAGTGTCTGTGCGCTATCGCGAGGAGCGTGCCAGCACAAACCTGGACAACCCAGGGATGTTCCCAACCGTTCGCGAAGTGTTGGTGCGTGAATCATCCGCCAGCTCCAGTGTTGCGCTCGAAACCATCGATATGTCTGACTACTGCACCAATCGCGACCATGCGGTTGATGCTGCCAAATTCGTGATCAGGATGCGCCGGATCCCAACGCACACCATCAGTTTCACCACAACACATGAAGGCGTGTTGATGGCAATGGCACCGGGGGATTACATCAAGGTGGGCATGGACGCTACTGAATACGATGAGTTCAACAACGGTGTCGTCACACCCGAAGGGGCACTGGTCAGTACAAAATCATTAGCTGATGGTTCCTATACCGTAATCTCTTGGAACGGTGACGCCGATACAACACCAGCGGACACTACGCTGGCTGTTAGCAACAGCGGCAAGACAGCAACACCTACAGGAATTGTATTCACGGTTAAGTTGCCGAGCACGCAGGTTCGCACTTATCAGATTGAGCGCATAACGCCAACTGAAGAGGGCACGTTTACAATTGAAGCAGTACATATGCCAACCAACAGCTCAGATATTTTGGAGCTAGCCGATGGTTTCGATACCGCTGGAAACTGGAGCATTCAAGACTGATGGCAACGACGTTCCCCAGCATCACACCAACAAGACGCAGTTTTGTTGCACCAACATGGCCCACTAAAACGCAGACTTCTCAATCCGGCGTGATCACCCGCAGGCTCTGGGGCAGCAGGCCCAGCCAAGCAAAACTCAGCCTGACATTTGGCAACATTAACGACACCAACACAGCAGCAATCCTCAGCGCGTACAACAGCGCGAAAGGTTCGGTCGATAGCTTGACGCTACCGACGCAGATATTTGCTGGAGCGGATGCAACATTGCAAAGCTGGTTGAATGCCAGTGCAACAGGGGCCGGTTTACTGTGGTCTTTTAGCGAAGGGTTATCGCCACAAGTTGAAAGCGTTGCCCCAGGTCGCTCTAATGTCACTGTTGAACTGACAGCAGAGCTTAGAATGAGCTAACAGGAGTACAAAATGACAGTTACCAGCACTACAGGCAACTTTGCGATCACCGGACTCGACTCGACGGTGGTAGTTCGTGATGCAAGCATTGATATTTCACGCGACACACTGGAGACCACAAACTTAGGTGAATCGAGCCGGGCGTATGTGACGGGGTTGCGTGGTGCATCAGGTAGTGCAACTTTGCTCTATGAAAACAGTCTGCTTGATGATGTTTACGCCAAAATCAATACTGATTCGCAAGGTAGCATCACCGCAACGCTGACGCTAACCACAGGTAAGACGATTTCAGGCAGTGTGTTGATTACCAGTGTTGGTTCAACCGTGACTGTTGGTGACGTTACAAGCACAAATGTTGCATTTACGTTTACTGGTGACCTAACTATCTCCTCAACGTAATGGCGGTCCTCGGCACGTTTGGCAAAGTCGTCTTTAACCGTTCCGCACCTACGCCCGTTGCGGTTGATATTACTGCGCTTAATCAAGACAAAAATATTATTTCGCTGACGACAACAGGCTTCCGCAGTGGTGACCTAGTTGAGGTTGCGAGTATTGATAACTGGCCAAATGTAGACCTAACGGATCCACCGCTAATCCCGACCTACGCCAACGTCTACGACTACCAAGACTATCCTGAACTTGTTGGATACAGCACTGCATATCCGTCAGAGTTGTTGCGGCCATATCGGTGGTTGGCGACTGAAGATAACGATGCGTTGACTACGGAGAGTGGTGATGTTATCGCTGTTCAACCGGCGGATGTAGATGCAACGCCATACCGCAATCGGTTGTACGTGCATGTCGATGTACTAAATCGTCTGTCGTTTTACCGGACTCGTGCTGCAGCACTGGCTGGCGCGAACGACGTAACACGCGATGACATTGATCAATCTGACTTTACGCTGGACCCGACCGCTCCGATTGAACTGCGTTTGGTTAATGAGTGGAAGCTAGAAGCATGTTTGCAAGGATGGGATTTAAGTTTAAATTCAAATGAAATCGACACTACTGGTCTTGGTGACAAGTTTTTTGATGGTGTTAAATCACTAATACAAGGCGGTGGTTCGTTTGATTTCTTGGTTGAGCGCGAGGCAAACGACACTCGTAACACAGCAATTATTAATCAAAGCCAATACGCGAATGCTCGCTGCTTTGTTAACGTAGACCAAAACATAACTTACAGCAATGCGGATATTGTTGGCACTGCTGGCAGTATTGCAGACTACGGCCCGAACTACAACGATTCGAGCTTAGATGCGGGTGTGACCGCCTATGACAACGCAGATATTACGCCACGCAATGAGATCGCGGTTTGGTCAGCTCAAGCCTTAGCAACTGTCGGAACCAGTAATTTGCTGCGCTTGCTTTTGAATACAAATGAACAGTCTGAAGCCGAAGCTCAGTTTTGGATGATTGACGGCAATGTATTAAACCGAGATAGCTACACCAACGGGTTGGAGCCAGGCGATCTGTATTATCAAGCTCAGGTGATGTTAACGAGCAGTGCTGTCAGCGTCAGGGCAGCGGACATCATTACCGGTTCAGCCAACTTTGTCACTGTGCGAGACGTGCAGCTGCGCGAAGGTTAGACTGTTTTTATAAAGCGGCTGCACTATTAGCGCATGGCCAACGTCAAGATTTCCGAGTTAACGGCTCTTGCCCCGCCTGCTGCTGCTGACCTCGTGCCAGTCACAGACAGTAGCGCAAGTCAAACAAAACGAACTACTGTTGGTGAGATTGTTGGCATCATCAACGGTGATGTTGATGTGGCTAATGATGGAGCCGCAACCATCAGTGAACTACCAGTCTCCAAGTTGCAGGACGGCGCTGCTCGCCAACTTCTTCAGACCGATGCAGCTGGCACTGGCGTTGAATGGACTGATGATGTCGATATTCCTGGAACACTAGATGTAACGGGCATTGCAACTCTGGACGGCGCGTTGAATGTCACGGGTCTGGCCAGCCTGGACGGCGGCATTGATGTGGACGGTGCTTTTACGGTTGCCGATGCCACTGGTAATGTTTCTACATCTGGAACGCTCGGCGTTACCGGACAATCCACGCTAGCTAGCGCAGCAGTTTCGGATTTAACTAGCGGTCGTGTCGTTTTAGCTGGCACCAGTGGTGAGCTGGAAGATAACGCTGGGCTGGCGTTCGACGGCAGCGAGCTTGCCGTCACTGGAACGCTGGATATTAGTAGCAACGGCACCATCGGCGGCGATCTAACTGTTGAAGGCGATCTAACTGTTGAAGGCACGACAACCACGATTGAGACCGAGACGCTGATTGTTGAGGACAAGAATATCGAGCTTGGTGTAGTTGGCGCCCCAAGCGATACCACTGCTGATGGTGGCGGCATCACGTTAAAAGGTGCCACGGATAAGACAATCAACTGGTTCGACGCTACGGATGCTTGGACCTTTAGCGAGCACATTGATATTGCCAGCGCGAAGGAGTTCCGCATTGCTGGTACGAAGGTGCTCGATGCCACGAGCCTTGGCAGCGGTGTTGTCAACTCCAGCCTGACCAGCGTCGGCACTATCGCCACTGGTACGTGGGAAGGTACTGCGATCGATGCGGCCTATCTTGATTCCACGGTTGTCACCACCAGCGACACTGGCACGGTGACCAGCGCCATGATCGAAAACGGCACGATCGTGAATGAGGACATCAATGCTTCTGCGGCAATTGCTGGCACAAAGATCAATCCAAACTTCGGAAGTCAAGCTGTTGCTACCACGGGTTCTATTTCTGCCGGATCGGCTTCTTTTGCTAGCAATGTAACGCTTACAGGTGTTACGCAGTCAACGTCAACAGTGCAAGCTAGGCGCTTTGCAACTTCCGGGCTTGGCACCAATACAGAAGGAAAGTTTCAACAAAATACAGGCTTCGCAGCACTTAGCTTGTCTTCGGATAACACAGGAACTGGCAGTTCCAGGGTAGCCTTGAATCTTGGGTACGACGGCAGCACTGTCGCCAAACTTAAGTACGATGGCTCGGCTTCTTTTTCGAGCAGGATCTTAGTAGGCACTTTGTCGCAGTCTGGCGACTCGCTATTACAGATAGACGATGATCGCATTAGACTCTCAACGGCAAAAACGCCAACTTCGGCTACTGACACTGGCGTTACAGGCGAGATCTGCTGGGATGCGGATTACGTCTATGTATGCACTGCTACAAACACATGGAAGCGAGCAGGACTCTCAACGTGGTGATGGTTGAAGGCATGACGCTAGACTTGATGAAAAGGCTAGCCCTGATCAGCGGCGCTGGATTGCTATGACGCTCAAAGTTATCCACAAGCACGGCACCACTGCTGGGACGCCACCAGTGGCAAGTGACCTAGACGTAGGCGAACTCGCGATCAATGCAGCAGACGCAGAGATTTACACTAAAGACACAAACGGTAATGTCAAAAAATTCGCCAATGCGGAAACAACTGAAAATTCGGCTAGCGTAAACTTTACACAAGCTGGCACTGGTGCTGTAGAGCGCACCGTTGAATCAAAGCTGAAGGACACTGTAAGCGTTGAAGACTTTGGCGCCGTACCCGATGGGACAACTGACAATAAAACTATATTTAACAATGCCACCGCCAACTCAGGAGGGAAACCGGTAAGTATTGCTAGTAATGGTTCTTTCACCTTCTCTAATGATGTTGTTGGAAGATTTGATGATTATGGAATACTAGAAATCTCTGGTGATCGACGAATAATTGACTCCAAAAGCAGATTGAACGATGGCAATGCTGTAACTACTAATGTCACATTTGATTCAATAGTACCTGCTCCTGCTTATGCGACTACTTGCCCTAAAGCGTCTGATTTATCCTTGAGGTATCTTTACGTTAGAAGCCCAGGCGCCGCAGCAAGTGGCTTTAACGGCAGTACATCTGCGGTAACTCAGCCAGTTGATCAGTCAGCCGCTTTTACTGCGGCCAGTGATTTCCATGCAGATCGTATTGACTGGGTTTACCTTAGTGCTACTAATAATTCATCAGATGCAAACATTGGTCAAGCATTAGGTCCAGGCACGATACCACCTGACACCGCATTGAAGACTGTTTCTGTTGATGGAGAGAATTTTGTAGCAGGATCATCTATTCCTGTAACTGGTGCTATCAATACGGCAACGTCTTACCCTGTACGGGGTTACAAGCCATGGCAGTTTGGCCTTTGGACGATTAACCCATACAATGAAACAGCTATTTACAGAACATATCTATGGGCTAAAGGCGCTATAGACGCAGGTGCTCAAGCTGTGGTTATTGACGACATGAGTTCGCTTGACCTGTATTCATCACAAGGTAAATTCCTAGATGAAATGAGAATTGCCATGCCTGATAATACTTTGGCGCCATCAACTAGCGTAGGAGGATACACAAAAAACATGGCTCCTACAGCTGTTGCTTTTGATGTTAGCTCGTTTGATTATTTATCGTCACAGGACCAGTGGGCTCAGTTAGAGCTTAATGGGCAAAAAGCTGGATCCAGAAAAGTAATTTCGTCTGAATACATACTCGAAGTTACTAATACAGATGGCGGCTTGGAGGGTTACAAGAAAGTTTTTGCCTTGGCCTATGCTAATGGTCAAATCTTACAGCTACCTTGGGATGTTTTCTTGTTTAATCAGCCAGGGCGACTTTACGCTACCGCTGCTGAATTTGCTAATTTCTCTGGATTTGCCAAAGCCTGCAAGGCTCAGCTAGAAGGCTACGAGGGTGTTAATTACATAACAAGAGATTCAAGGCAAGATCCTAGATGGCAGGTTAGCCCATTACAGATTACAACCAATAGTAATAATTACAACTTAGCTTTGGTAGCCAGGGCTAAAGTTGGATCGAGCACTTATGTGGTGCATGCAATAAATCAAGACTACCCTAATACATCAACAGGAACTGTAACAATAGCGATTAGAAAAGATGCCATAAATGGCACTATTACTACAGTTAATGGATACAAGCCACAAGCTGCAGGATCTACTAGCATTGGCAGAGATACTGTAACAGTCACAAAAACCGAAAACTCCGTTAATTACTTTTTTGAATTTGAATGCCCATCGCCTTGGGTGATTCTTTCCCTCATCGCTTCCTGAAATCATGTCTCTTCCACAGTTTTCAATCGTCGAAAACGCAAATCAGCCTTTTCTGAAGATTTTCGATAGTCGAGGCAATGAGTATTTGTCGCCCTTAATACACTCGATCAATTGCAACCCAACTTATTCAACCAGTGGTTTTGCTCCGTGGACATTAGCATACAAACCGTCTAATGATGCTTTGTTAGGCGACTCCTATGGCAACGAAATTCGACCAGAAGTGAAAGACATGGGTCTTCGTTTGCTATCATCCCAAAACAATGGTGTTTTCCTAAGCCCTAATGGAACAAGCTACATAACATCTGGAAATTTTGAGTTAAGAGGCGGCGCACAATCTACGGCTAGCTTCATAGCTAGAAAATTTGCTACTTCTCTGTTTGGCGGATTGGGGGGTGTTGCACTTTCTCAAGTTCAATCTGGGACCAATTTAGGCTATGGTTCCGCTCAGTTTACTGCTACAACTTTAGGTTCTGAAGCCCCAGAATCTTTGCTTGTCTTAAACGCACAATGGCAAGGCAGTGAAACTTGTAGCTTGAACTATGCCGGGGATTTAACTGTAAACAGTATAAAGTTTGGCACTGATGGCGTTGAAATCGATAATTCATCAGCAGGCACTTGGACTCCTGGCCTTTCAATCGGAGGAACAGCTCATTCCGTTGATAGCTCTAATGGTTACTATCGGCGGATTGGCGACATGGTGCTGTTGACTGGGAATATCGTTGTTGGGACAATAGGTGTATCCACCGGAGCTGTCACTCTAACGGGAATCCCTGCGGATATTGCCCCTAAAGACGTCACCGGCTCGGTTATTGATTTCAGTGGCGGCATTTTCACCAGCCAGCGCCCTACTGCGTATGCTGAAAAAAAATATTTTCTAATGTTTAACGGTTCAACTAATAATGTTGAATTGTATGTAGACAGCATATCTGACGCTAAACTAACAGGCGCTGCTAATGAAACAGCTATTCAGCAGAACATGGAGTTACGATTTACTCTGAACTATATATGCCAGTAAAGCCAAATCCGCACGGCTGTAGTCACTGGGTTACGCTTGGCTACGCTGGATAAGAAGGCGTTGATGCACCCGTGATTGAGCTAATAGCAGCTGCTCTCGGCGCATTGCTAGGTGTCGGCGGCACTGGGGCGATAATGACCCTTTCAGGTGCCGCCAGGCGCAACACAGAATCCCGCGAAGCTGTAATCAGGCTCACATCTGCTGTTGAATCGATCGCTGGCAAGCTCGAAGAGTTGCATCAGGACATGAAGGAAGACCGAAAGGAGATCTACTCAAGGCTCAACAAACACGGCGAAAGGATTACATCGCTCGAAGGAAGGAAACGCTAGAGTCAGGGCAAGAGTAATACGCCTCCAATGAACATCGAAGAAATCCTCGCCTCGCCGATCACCTGGATTGTCATTGCAGCCGCATCTGAGATCATCGCTCTCTCGCCGCTGCGCGACAACAGCGTCATCCAGCTCGTGTTTCACGCACTCCGCAGCCTCAAGGCAAAAAAGGGCTGATCCCTGCTGACGGGCGGTGGTTGCTGAGATTCTCGACAAGATCGCCGCTTGAGGGATTGAAGCGCGAGATTCAACGTCGCAAGTTTGAGGCAACATTACAGTCTCGGATCGATGCTGAGGCTGAACGCTGGCACGAATCTCAGCCGCCGACAATGCCGCCACCCATTCAAATCGACGATCTCCACATCAGGGCACCTTGGCATGACCAACAAAAAACCGATAACTCTTGAGCAGGTTTTTAGATATTACAAAGGATTGCCACATCAAAAAGCAGCAATTGTCGCGCTTGAAGAAGACCTTAAGACGAATGACTATGCCATAGCAATGCGTAGGGATCGTCTTTGGTTTGAGATCTGGAGCCAATCAGGTAAACAGCGCGACTATCAAAAGGGAGTTGAGTTGATTCAGCACTTTGAGGGATTTCACCATGATGCTTATCTGTGCCCTGCAGGAGTCTGGACAATAGGCTGGGGAAATACGACAAAGGCTGATGGGACGGATGTCGTCCCCGGTGATCGAATTAGTCGAGATGAAGGGGATTTATTGCTGAAAAAAACGGTTGATCACATCATCACCGTTTTAAACGGATCAATACCCTACTGGTCAGACATGAACCAAAATCAACAATCAGCGTTGATTTCGTTTGCGTATAACTTAGGGAAATACTTTTATGGGCGGACAGGGTTTGAGACAATCAGCCGGTGCTTAAGCGAGCGCGATTATGAGCATGTGCCTGATGCGATGCTGTTGTATTGCAACCCTGGATCCTCTTTTGAGGCAGGCTTAAAGCGGCGGCGCATTGCTGAAGGTAGGCTTTGGGCAGGGGATATGAGCACACCGGAGCCAGAAGCGGCCAAGCTCACGGTTAATTCACCATTCAGCAGCAGACTAACGCCACACATAACCCTGGGAGAGTTCGCTCTTGGCCAAGAGGCACGGCGCTTCGATCATCAACATCAACTTGATACCGCAGCGGAGCTAGCCGCCTTCCTGGAACGAGTTCGGCAGCGATTTGGCGGGCTCCCCATAATCATCACTTCTGGCTATCGCCCGCCTGCGATCAATCGATCTGTAGGTGGCGCATCCGGCTCAGAACATCTGTATGGAGCAAAAAGCGTGGGGGCTGTTGATTTTTATATCAAAGGCGCGGATATAAATTTAGTTCAGGATTGGTGCGATGAAATTTGGCCTTACAGCTTAGGATATGGAGCCAAGCGCGGTTTTATTCATCTTGGGATTCGCCAAGGCCGTCCGCGTGTTCGTTGGGATTATTGAATGATCTGGCCAGACTGGAAAATTGAGGCCGCTTGCGAGATCGATCCGCCATTGATTTGGCCATTCCGCAAAGAACAGCTAAACCCGGCCAGTTACGATTTGCAGCTAGGGGACGAGATAATGATCGAAGTTGCCGATACGAAAGACCTGCAATTGCTAGATATTTCTGACCGCACAAAAGAGCGACCGTACTGGCTGGACCCTGGGCACTTTTGCCTTGCTGCTTCTCAAGAATTTTTTGATTTGCCTCCGCAGGTTGCAGGTGAATTCAAACTTAAAAGCTCACGCGCCAGAGAAGGCTATGAAAATTTATTAGCCGGTTTTGCTGATCCTGGCTGGGAGGGCAGGCTTACGCTAGAGCTAAAGAATATGCTGCGTTTTCACCCATTGCCTTTGTATCCAGGTCTGCTAATAGGGCAAATGGTGTTTTTGCAGATGCTAGGAGCGCCGCTTCAAAGCTACAAAATCACGGGCAGATACAATAACGATTTGGGTGTTCAAGCGAGTAAAGGCTAAACACTGCCTACCGCTACAGTAAAAGAGCCTGAAGCGGGTATTCCGATTGCAAGGTGAATTTAGGCAGTGCCGAAGAAGTTCGCTTTGCAGGGAATATTTGCCTGTTGATCAAATGACTCACAGCAAGACCGGCTGGGTCTGTGATGTGAATAAATGTCCAAGAAACTTGCCGCAAAATGATTTTTCTTATCAAGTAGAAAAACGTTACTTGACTATCGCAAAAATTATGTTTTTAACTTCGGCTTTGGACGGGCAAGAACCAGAAGAGTGCGCAGAAGCTTTTGCTTCAAGAATTGAAGAGATGACAGAAGAAATAGTTAACTTTGACCTTGAAGTTATACCTTTAAACGGAGGATATATTGGTCATGAAATTGCAGGATCTCATCTGATACCTAAAAAACTTAGCAAGCACAAATTCAGAAAACAGATATTTGAAGAATGGGATGGCTCTTGCGCTTATTGCGGCAAGCCAGCTGATACCCTTGATCATGTTATTCCAAAATCAAAAGGAGGGGGAATGAGTATTAAAAACAATCTTGTAAGTTGTTGCAAGTTTTGCAATGGGTCTAAGTCAGATCGTGATTGGAAAGAATGGTTTGCAGAGCAAAGTTTTTGGACGCAAGAAAAGCAGGACTTAATTAGTTATTGGCTAGCCAATGGCAGTCTTGATTAGACATTCTTTCAAGAAAGAATTTTGCTCTATCTAGGTTTTCAGAGTAAATGCAAATAGCTCCACCGGGAGTGCAGGTTCGATATTTGCATTTACCTACCGCTTCAACATAGAAAGCCCTTCCATAATCAATCCTTGATCCATAGGCATGAGCATTGGCTCGCGAATCTTCCTCCACTTGATTTGCCCTCAGGAAAGCCCAGGCTGCATTCTGATTTTACGGGGCTCCAGTGAATGCACTGCCAGCAGTAAGGTCTAGGAGTTGACAATGCTTGCAAATCAGCATAAAGCTGCTCAGCTTCCAGTATTGAAGCCTGTGCATTCTTGCCGCAAAGTTTTATCTCAAGCTCTTCCCCCTCGACTTTAATTTTCGCCATCCACTGACCGCTGTTGTCCGAGATGTGTAATCGTCCGGCGTGAAAGCGAAAACTGGTCATCAGTTTTTTAAGTGAAAGTTTCTTATGGCTTGAGCCTGTTCAATACCTTTTGACCTTGTTTGCTCAACTGGACCCCAAAAGACAATTTTCCCATCAAAATACCATGGCCTGAAGTAGGAATCCACGCCATGCGCAATTAGTTTTACGCCAATTTCGTTTTTGTTCATGATAGAATTTTGAGTGATCAGTTTTTTGGAACTGCTCGTCTTCAGGTGTAGCTGGATCGCCTGACCCAAGCCATGCAGGCGCGAGAGCCGGTGGCGTCCAGCAGCCATTCAACCGTGATTCGCGATCAGCTCTTGCTCTAAGACTTTCAGTTCTTGGGCAGCACAGATTCTCATCTGCTCGTGCTCCGAGGAGGCTTGAGAGCCATCCCATCGAATCATCAGGTATTTGCGTTGGTGCCCGTCTTTTCGATATTTCACAAGTAGCTCCGTGACGGTTCCAATCCTAGATTGATAAACGCGCTGATTCTCGCGCTTTACGGCTACTCCCATCGAGATCCGAGGTTTTTCAGAAACGCGATCGCCCACTCTGAATCTGAACTTTGTGCGTCTGGATTCTTTTGACATTGCTGTTGGCGTCTAGGCTTAACTTTAGTTTCGTAGTGTTTACGGGCTGAGCGGTTCATGCACTCTACGCATCTGCCGTTGGGGTAATTTTTTGCGACATAGCGACGATTGGTGCCGCAACGTTGGCAGGCGATGCCTTCAAAGATAATGCCTGGCATCAGTTGTCCTCCTGTGATGAACGACAAAAATGAACTAAAAGGGTCTCTCGACCCGTTAAGTAAGCCGTTCCAGCGTGAGTTCCAAACCTGGTTACAGTTTCCCTTTGGTGATCAGTTTCAATTAAGCGGACACGTCCGCTTATAATGTCGTTGGCTAAGCAGTTCAGCAAATTAGCAAACGCTAATTCTGAGGATAGGTCTTTATTGAAATAGTAGTTAAGCATCAGTTGTCCTCCTGTTAATCACTCTCCTGCTTGCTTGAAGCTTCCATCGTGGCAAGTGAACAAGCTTCTTTTTTTATTTTTTCAAATGAAGGACCAAGTTCTTCAGCTAATATTTGATTCAAATGAAATTCGTATGAGTCTTTATATGTTTGATGATGATAGCCTGCGTTTTCAATTTTCAAGGCAAATTGACTGCAGATCCGAATCTTTTTTTTCGCTCTGGCCTCCCACTCGGCGTCAGGGGGAGTGCCATGCTGTTTTTCAAACCGCTTTACATCTTTTATTTGCTGCGAAATAGATTCAATCGTTTCAAAAATTTCTTCATTCAATTCAAAGATTGTTTTTTTGTCAAGACTAGGGATCTCGGACGAAAGAATAGGTCTGTTGAGTCTTTTGCTGTTAAAAATTGCCATGATTAGAAAGGCCGCAGTGCGGCCCAGTAGTTTTAAAACGGGAAGTCGTCTTCTGAGAGGACTGTTCCTTCAGTAGCCGTAGCCAGCTGCTTGGCAGCTGCGTCGACAGCCTCTTTATCAGCTGGTTTTGCTTTGTATTGCCAGTGTGGAGTGAATTGAAGAGAAAGGTACGGAGTACCCTTCTCAGATGTTTTCTTCCACCCGCCAATCGAAAGCAAAATCTCGCCTTTGTCTTCGGAGGGGATGCCATTCATGATGTACTCAGCAAGAGCATAAGCATCTGCGGCTTTTATATTGACTACCCCGTTGTAACTAGGGTAGTTTTTCCCAGGATCGAATCTTTCCTGCATTCGTTCCTTCCTTTTTTCCGTAGACTCGTGAAAAAGAGCCCCGTAGACAGTGAAATCACTCATCGTTCTTCAAAATACATTTGATGTAAGAGCCGTTGCGCTTGGGGTCTGATTGGACTGAATAGCGGTAATCTTCAGACTGCTTAGTCAGCGTGCCAGCAACCTGCGAAATAGTCGTTGGCTTGTACCCCTCGCCTGTCTTTTCGTCTTGCCATGGAACAAACAAAGACAAGTCGGGGGTCAAGTCTTTGATTTTTTCCCTGAGAGGCTCCGTAAGAAGCACTCGATGGGTTCGTGCAGGAATGTCGGTTGCACTTAAGACTTCAATGCTGGGCATTTTGGTTTTGAATTGCATAAAGACTCTAGCGGCGCTTCGCGATTTTTGCAAGAAGTTTTGAAGCTTCGGCTTCACTAAGATCATTGGACTGTCTTAGTTCGACAACGCGAGATTCTATGCGCGCAAGCTCTTCTTTTTCCGCGTTGTCAATTTTTTCGGAAGCCGATCTGAACAACCCTGTAGGGCGCAGCAGCTGAGTAATTTTTTTTCGCTTGGGAGGAGTCCACTCACAGCTAATCTCTTCGTCAATGTCAGGGCTTCCGTAAACTCTGATGCAAGGATCGCTCTTGCGTAGGGGGTGCGGCATGATCTCAGTTGTTGCGAAAAACGTTATACGCTTTCCGGGCCAACGAGAAACATCATTTCCAAACATTTTTATGATTGGGACCATATTAATCTTTGCAACGGTCAGCTCAGACTTGATCTCCTCGAAAGACATGATGATATAAACCGCTGGCTCTTGCTTTTCAAAGGCGACCTCCTGCTTGCGCAAGGCTTTTATTGTGAGGGTCATTCTGCCGTTTGACGGGAACATGAAAGCCTTGAGCCAAGGCTCGTCCATCAAATTTCCAACAAAGTCCATCAGATGCCCTCCAGTTCTAAGTCCGAGATGTCGCTTGAATTCGCCGGATCATCTACTTTCGCCCAGCTGGGAGCTTCCATTTCGCTAACGCCCCATGAAGGCCACTCGTTTGCCCCACGGCAAGCCTGGATTCCCTCGATTGCATCAATTCGTCGCTGCCTGCCGACCTCCAGCAGCTCAGGAGTGATGATGTTGATGCTGAAATTAAACGGAAACACCCATTCATACGCTAAAAGCACAATCTTTTCAGGATATTCCCCATAGCGGTCTTTATATCCCTCTTGGTAATGGCTGGCTTGAATGTCATAACCAAGCGCGTAGCTCTGGCGAGCGAAAAGGCGTGGGTTCGCATTTTTGGTTTTTTTAAGGTCAACCAGGAGGCCGTTTTCTGGATCTTCCAAGTCAGGCAGATAGCGGCAATCAACCTCATTATCGGCATCGCGCCAGAAATGAGGAACTTGGCCTTGTCCCTGTAGATACTCTGAAGCGACTGGATCAGACTGCAACTTAGATGCAATCATTTGCGCCGTGTGCATCCAATCGTTAGGGACCAGCTCTGCACACCTAGATCGCGCAAGCTCCTGAGCGTCAGCCCATTGGGCTTTTCCAGCCTTAGTGCGCCGGTCGCATTTAGGCGCAACTAAATACTTGGTGTCCAGCTTGTCAGGTTCGGTGATCAAGCAGTCAGTCAAACTTCCTTGGCGCATCGCGTCAGTCGGCTGAAAAGGCATCCGGTTTGGATCTTCATAAGCAGCCCAAAAATCAAGAGGTGTTCCATTCGCATATTTTTTCAACATGCTTGATGAAAGCTCAGGGCGATCGTGATAGTTCATTGATCTAATTTGAGTGGAAAGTTTGGGTGATTTCTGTGATTAAAAGGTCTGACAGGTTTTAGCCCCATTGAGATGCCATTGCATCACCTGCTTCAACCTGTGTTCAGCGCCAATGTCATAACCTTTGTCATAACCCTTGTGATAAGCGGCACGCATGTCATTAGAGATGTACCTTGGGGATATACAGGGTTTTGGATCTTTTGCTGCGATGCTCATCGCAATACTCAAGGAAAGATTTTTACAGATTTCGTCGGTGAGTGGGTGGTCAGTCATTGTTTTCCTCGCTAACCACCTCTTCAGGCAGGCCAAGCTCAAGCTCGACCCAATATTTTCTGAACTGATCAGTATCAAGGGTTGCCGTGGCGGACCTAACGCAGTTGGTGTCTGAAGCACCACTAAAACCACAGACACACCATTGGCCCTTGCTGTCAACAGCGGCCAAGGCTCGAACTTTTACGATTTTTTCAGTCATGGGCAATTGCAAGATTGTTTACAAGGAAAATCATAGCAGACTTTCTACTGTTGAACCATGATCGTTTCAAAATCCAGGGCGCTAGCCTCGGCTTCAGTCATGCGCTTAGCCCATGCCTTAGGAACAATGTCGTTCCAAATGAATCCGGCGTCTTTGCATTCCTGCCTCCTGGCATAGGGCAGGAGACTGGCATAAACGTGTTTCTCCTGGGTAGCAGCGAGCAGTACCGACTCAAGTTGAGGCTCGCGCTTCATCACCTCAGCTAAATAGATGCAATCGGTCAAAGCCCTATGGGCATTCCAAACAGGCACCCCATAATCAACGCACAAATTCATCACAGAAAACCTGCCGCGCTTCGTTTTTAGAGGCCAGTCAACATCCTCCATGCTGCAAATCCAGCGCAGAGGCATGGCAGGCAGGCATCCACCTTCGCCAAACCATTTTTTATCAAAGGCCGCATTGTGCGCAAGAGCATAATCCGCCTCGGCTACCATCGCCCAGAAAGAGGCAGCCATTGGGCCAGTCAGGTCTGGACATTTCATCGTGAGCTGTGGATCAATTCGATTGACGAATTCAGCTTCGTTGGTCAATGACGGCAACAGATAACTCACCTGGCAAATAGGAGATCGAAGCGCCACATCAAATAAAACAGCGCCAAGTTCAATCACGCTTGCAGTCGCCGGATCTAAGCCAGTCGTTTCCGTATCGATGATCAGGATTTTCATGTTTTTTTGGATTTAGTCTCCAATGGTAAATTTCAAATAGTTGCTGCTCTAACTGTGCAGCTGAAAACTTAATTTTCTGATTGCTCATCAGCTGTGCAAAGCATTTGCAGGTCTTTAGAACGACCCTTAAGTTTTTTCAAAGCGCCTCGAAAGCTCATGGCTTTAATGACCTCAGTGTGATTTTTGAAAACAGCTTCAAAGGTCATCATTTGAGCCGCTTCTGGCCTGCCGGGTGACTCTGGAATGCCCGCGTCAGTCAAGATTTGAGTCCAGTTCATTCGACCGAAACCCCGTGTTCCTCAAACAATCGATCCTTGTAGATCCGAAGAACTATCTGAATTGCGCTAATTTCTTCATCGCGAAAAAATGGCGAATTCTGAAAGTATTCAAGACGAACTCTTTCATAATTGTATGCAGTTTGAAGATGAGACGACGGAGTGTCGTATCCGATGCGGCCCCTTAGGCGTTTCATGCGTAAGTTTCTTGTATGCGGACAATGGGTTCAGGGATTAAAAGTCTGTAGCTTTTGTTAGGATAAACAAGTGAAGCTTTGTGCAGGGCTTGTTTCTCTGATCGGGCAAGCACCTCAACGTACTGGCGCACATGGCCTGCGCTTTCACATGCCACGCAAAAATAGAGATCTGGCATTAATCCTCCGATTTGGGTTCTTTTGCCTTTTCTTTTTGCTTTGCAATTCGCATCGCTTTTGCGTATTGAGCTTTTAAATACTGGATAAAGGCTGGTGTCATAAGAAGAAAGAAGCGATTAAGCCGATACAAAAGCCACTAAAAATCGCAAGAGCAATCGTATCGTCCATCATGATAGCAATATATTCTGGGCATCGTCAACGGATCTGGCTATTCCTGCAATGCCCCCTGCGTTGCGAATGTGTTCTATAAACGCTTTTTGATGTTCGGTGGCCCTGCCTCTGGCAGTCTTGACCTCAATCGCAGCAAAAACAGGCACTTCCATTCCCACCATCTCTGGCGTAATCGTCACCTTCCGATAGCCAATCAGGTCACTCCCACCAGGGCTGCCCACACCAAACTGCACATACCTGCCAGTCCTTGGATCCGGCAAGCTCCCACTGTTATTTCTCCACAGTCTTACAGAGCCGCGACTGCACGCCAGTCTGATCTCTTGCTGGATGCTGGTTTCGCTCAAAAGCGCCGCGATGCCATTATTTTCTTGGCCCATGCTACCGGATATTTATAGTCTCGGCTTTTGCCTAGTTCAATCAATTGCTCCAGCGTTTTGGCCCTGCCCTGTTCTGCACGTTTAGCGATAGATATTTTTTGCTTCTGCAGTCTCTCTAATGCAGCAGCCTGTCTTGAATCGATCTCCCCCAGCTCACCGTCAACCTCGGCTGGGCCGCCACGATTCGGAGGCGGATACCGATACCCGCATTCCGGGCACACTGGCGCTGGCGGATGAGCACAAAAACAAGCAGGACACTGTCTGACTGGGGGTGCCTGCTCACCTCGTTTCTTGCGCCCTTCTA
>Ga0181577_10001776_pt1 | contig 17129 bp, 24 predicted proteins | sample 101ome_21_FD_132468 | JGI IMG/M metagenome (GOLD analysis project Ga0181577, IMG submission 132468) | Coastal salt marsh microbial communities from the Groves Creek Marsh, Skidaway Island, Georgia - 101413BT metaG (megahit assembly) | ecosystem: Environmental > Aquatic > Marine > Intertidal...
ATCATTTAATGCAATCTGATATCTTATATTAAAAAGATCATCAGAACGTACTGAAGGGTCACCGATCGAAAATAGCCTAACAGCGCCGATGATGTTATTTGGTAGCGTTATCGACCCGTCACCCAAGTTTGCTGTGAGTGAAGCACCTGAACCTGTACTTGTTGTAATTGTAACTGTTGGTGCTACATCATAACCACTTCCATTAGCGGTCATTGTAATAGATGAAATTGTACCATTGGCATCAGTAACAACATTAGCTGTTGCACCTGATCCTTGTGACTCATAAACTGGTGTAAATACTACAGTGTCTGAATTTGAATAGGATGTTCCACCGTTTGCAACAGAAACATTTGCTACGGCTGTTAAACTTTCGTTTCCTTGAACTCTATATTTGTAAAATGTTCTTTCTGAACCATCAAAGTGATAGTCCCAATAATACCTTAATGCATCATCTACGCGATCTTCTACCTGATCTTCATCTACGTTAATCTCAATAACGGGTTTTCCAAGTCTTCTAAGGCAATATTCTTTAAATTCTGCTCGTGTTGTTGGCGCTGCCATGAATAACTCCTTATATTAATAGAGTATTTATACATCTGCGGTATTGGTACTCGGATATGCTCTTCCAGCTCCCCATATTATTCGAACTGCTCCAGCTCCACCTCTTCCACCATTATTAAATGAATCATCTTCATCAGTTCCACCACCTCCACCATAATTACCACCTCTTCCACCGGCACCACCAGAAGAAATTGTACCGTTTGTTCCGCCTGAACCACCATTTCCACCAGCACCACTAGAACCGGAAAGATTTCCAGTAGCTCCTCCACTTGAACCTTGACCTAGAAGACCGACACCTCCGCCGCCTCCAGAACCACTGGAATCTGCTTCTCCGCCGCCTCCTCCGCCACCGGATCCTCCGGTTTGATTTGCATTACCATTACCATTACCACCATTTCCACCATTACCTGAATAACCAGCTGCACCACCTCCAGCACCACCTGCGGTGTTGTTACCACCAAATCCACCAAAACCACCATTACCACCACCATCATATCCATTTGTAGTTCCACCATTACCACCTGCCGCTCTTCCACTAGTTTGTCTCAATCCACCAACTCCACCATATGCTTGTACTAAAACAGTTGCACCTCTAAGAACTGCACTAGTGCCTCCACCTCCACCAGTAGTTGATGTAGAATTACCTGAGCGTCCACCCAAACCATATCGAATAGTTAAAGATTCACCAGGAGTCACTGTGATATTATTTTCATAGGCTAAACCGCCACCGCCACCGCCTTGAGGACCAATATTACCTCCACTTGCTCGTCCTCCTCCGCCTCCGCCTCCTACACAGAGTGCAGAAATGCTAGTAACACCAGCTGGAACTGTAAACGTTGTTGATGAATAAGAATAATTACCAGTACCACTTGTATTTACGAATACCTGTTGACCTGCAGGAACTGCAGCAGATGCACCATAACCATCACCCGCTAAACTTATTGCTCCAGAAGCAACACCAAACAAATCTCTAACAGCTGTATTTCCTAAATTAATCTGTGCTGTAGAAGAGTTGCCTAACTCGACGTTGACATCTGACATTGAGATAGCACCACTAGATTGTAATGCCATTAATTACCTCGTTCTAGTTTTTCGATTCTTTTTGTAAGCTCTTGGATTGCACCAAAAGAAAGTATGGCTAATTTTTGATAATCGACTGCAAGAGTGCCATTGTCTCTTTCTATAACAGCCTCTGGAAAAACTTTTTGAACATCTTGTGCAATTACACCAAATGAAGATTTTTGTACAAACATTCCATCTTCACCACCTTTTGATTCAATAAATTTTTCTGTCCAATTCCATGTTTTTGAACCTATTGCATTAACAATATCTAAAGGATTTTTTATGTCTTGAATATTTTCTTTAAATGATTTATCAGAAGAATAGAAAGCAGTAACATCATTTGTGGCTCTTATCTCTCCAGTAGTTGAAGAAGCAGCAGTTCCTACTCCTAAAGAATCTATTTGAGTATCATTTACAGTAACATTATTTGCTGTAAGATCATTTAATGTGATATCTGTTGTTGATTCAATACCCGAACCAACAATTTTGGTAAGTGCCATTTATTTCTCCTTATTCTTCATCGCCTTCAGAATCATCATCTGCTATTGTTATGTGCCCTGCTTCAACTTGCTGCATTATTTCATCATATTCACGATTACCAACTGCTATTGGTGCTGTTGTATTAACTCCATCAAAAACACATTCAATACCAACAATTTGATCTATAATACCTAATGCTTCATCAGTCATTCTTATATATCTTGCATTTGTTATTACATTGTTTATTGCCATATTACCTCCTAAAAATTAAAACCTATTCAGAACCTAATGCAATCCAACCTGCAGAATTATTGATGTAAGCTCTTCCTATTGATGCGTTAGTAGCTGAAACTGTTGTAAAAAGAAGATATGGAGCTCTTGCATGTCTTTCAGCTGCATGTAATGAATCATTATACAGTGCTATTGCTGTTGAAGGTTCATTAAAATTAGCATCGTTCGAAATATTGATGTGAGTAGCATCGCTATAAGTAACTGTAGGTGTGAATTTAAAAGGAACAACTAATGGCCATTGTATAATAGCTTGTGTACCACTAAAAAATTGTCCCCAACCAAGATATACACCTTGAGTATAAATTGGTGAACTTGCATAAGTATCGTCTCTACTTATTCTTTGATAATATCTGGAGCATTGCATAAAATTATCAATAAGACTATGATATTGAAATTCAGTAGCATTTTCTCCAACTTCTAATTGAACTCCGGTAATGTACCAAGTATTACCTATAGTATCTCCTAAATTTACTGTATGACCATGACTCCATGTAAGACTATCACCACCCTGCCATTCCCCTTCACTCACAGTTCCATTTAAACGCCCAGGTCCTGAAGCCAGTACAAAATATAATCTTAAAATTCTTCCACCACCTGGATTACCTGGATCACTTCTAGGATTATAGTCAAATTCAGTATCCCCATCAATTGTAATGATTTTTTTCTCCCAAGTATCAGCTACATCAATAGTATATCGCCCAATACATTGGCGATTGCGGCCTGAATTCAAGTTATACCAAACAACATTGTATGTTCCAGTTTTATTTGACTTTACCCAAAAACTCAATGTCGATTTTTTTGCACTTGTTGTACCGTACAAATAACGATCGGTGCTAGCCGCTTCGATGGTTTGTTTTATCCATAGACTCTCAGTATTACTCAATGTAGCATCAGCAGTAGTGCATTCCATTTTTAAACTATGCATAAATCTTCCATTAGTATTAGCTGTCCCTTCTGGAGTATCTGTAGATTGAGATTGCGTCCAGGTACCAACCCCACCACCTCCACCTATGGAAGTTTCCCATCTATCTACAGTATAATATCCAGCAGAGGTAATTCCGCTATTAGACGTACCTCTTTGTGCAATTGTCATATCTCCATTATCGATAAGATTTCTTTGGGCTACATCCAAAATGAATGAATTACCATTTGCTGATTTTAATGCATCTACTCTTAATGTACTCATCTATTCTCCTAATGATGCGTTGTCATATACTGTTTTTAATGCATCAACAGTTGTTGCATTATCTATGTCTGTCTGAATTGTTGCATATCTTGTTCTAATCTCTGCTCTTGCAGTTTCAGCTGCTGTTGCATCTGCACCAGGAATTTGTTTCATAATAATATCATCATGTGGTTTAAACTCTTGCTCTCTTTTTATTCTTCTTCTTTCATGTGCAATAGTTTTTGCTTTAGTCAAATTTACAACGATACTCATGCTTGATACTCCCATGCGTTTCTAAATGTTCTATCTGATGGCACTTCACTTACATCTACTATCTTGTAAGGTCTACCTGATGGCACATCTTTTGTTGCTATTTCTTCTACTGTTAAACCACAATTATCTGTAGGAATAATTACTGCAACTCCACCTTCTTCTGTTTGATATAAAATTCTTTTATTACTATTCATATATTTTTCCTTTTAATTAACAAACCACCATAAGAAAAGCAGGGTTTGCATCATATGTTGTGTTATCAGGAACTTTAGTACGCATTTGTACTGACGAAGTTCCTGCGGTTCCAGCAATGATGCAATGAAAAGTTCTATCTTGAGATGAAGTTGTCACAGCGTAATTTGCTGTTGGCATTGCTGTTGTAAAATTAACAGTAAAAGTACCTGTGCCACCATCTGTAATACTTGAAACATTACCACTATCATAAATTGATGGAGTTCCAGTTCCATTAAAAGCTACCCATGCTCTTACACCAAAGATTGGTGCATTGCCTGATTGAGCACCATCTAACATCCCAGCAGTTATAGTTCCACTATCTCCAGTAGTAACAATATCACCAGCAACATCTGGTAAATTTAATGATCTATCTGTATTGGTATTAGGTGCAGCAATAGTAAGAACACCAGTTCCACTAGCATTTCCTTGTATTTTTACTTTACTCATTTATTCTCCTTAACCTAATAACCAACCACTAAAGCACGCACCCCCAGCTCCAACACTAACTTGACTACTGCCTTGTGAAGACCCTACGTAATTAATAAGTGTGTCATTAGCGTTTAAAAAAGTAACGCCCATATAAACCACTTGATTATAATCTGCATCACCTGTTTCATTAGAAAGCGTATTCAGTTGATAAAAAACCCAATCTCCATTTTGATTTGCTGCTCTTACTCTTATATATCTGGAGCTATCACTATTTGAAAGAAAATAACAACAAAAAGTGAGCATATAGTAACCAGTAACGGGAGCAGTAAACTTATAGTTTGTAGTATTAAAATTTGCACCTAAATCAAAACAAGTTCCAAAATTAGTTGCTGTGCCACTATTTGTGTCAAGAGTAAGGGTATAATCTGTCGCTGCATTTACAATAACAACAGCACTACTGTTTACAACTCTAAAACCTACTTTTGATGATGATGGAGTTGAACGTAGTGTTCCTGTCTCATCTGGTAATGTTAAGTTATTTAGACTTCCATTTCCTGTTCCAGTTAATGCTAAAGCCATTTAATATCTCCTATACAACGGTCCATGTTGAACCTGATGGAATTGTTACTGTAACACCGGTGTCAATTGTAATTGGACCGGCACTCATTGCATTTTTACCTGTTGAAATTGTGTGATCTGCAGTTACATTAGTTGAATTTTCAAAGAATGCTCCACCTACTACTACAGCTGCAGGTTTCACAGTTGTATTTACTGTTGAGTTTCCTACGTGTACTGTGTCTGTAGACTTACTAAATGTAAGTGTTGTAAGTGCATTTGCTGCACCAGAATCATCAAAGACAATTCCTGTATTTGATAATGTGTTTAACTGAATATTTGCATTAAATGTAGTTCCTTTAAATGCTTGTACTTCAATAGTTGCATTATTTGCTGGTGCTGCAGTGAATGTTAATGTAGAACCTGATATTGAATATGCTGTCTTATGCTGTGTAACACCATCTATACTAACAACAGTATAAGGTTCTGGTACTGCTTCTGTTAATACAAAGTCTGTAGCTGTACCATTTCCAGTAAATGCATCTGCAAATACATAAAGTGAATTATTACCAACACCTTGACGTACAAATGTTGTAACATCAATAATTGAATTATTTGGTGGGGCTGCATCAAGTGTTAAAACACCTGTTGATGAATTTGTTGTATATGTTGTCTTTGCCTGTACTACACCATCAATTGAAACTAGTGTATTATCTTCATGTACTGGAGCTGTTGAAAGTGTAAATGTTGTTCCAGTTCCATTTGCGGTAAATGAATTATAGACTGTACCTACACCAAGTGCTGTACCTTGTATACTAATATCTCTTACTTCAATTAAACTTCCATTAACTGGGGTAGAAGTAAATGTTACATTTGCACCTGAAATTGTATAGTGTGTAGTTGGTACTTGTAACATACCATCAATAGTAACTAATAAATTATTTGCAGCAGATATTGTGTTTCCTGTATCAAATACAGTCTGCGTTCCATTTGCAGTTGCTGAATATGATATTAAGTTTCCTTCTGATAATGCATTATCACTTTTCCAATAAACGCCGCCTGCACCATTTGATGCTAAGACAAAATCTGCGAGTCCATTTGAACTATTTGCTGATAATGCACCGCTAATTACAAAGTTATTAACTGAAATTGATTGACCATTTGTAAAACCGCCACCACCACCAGTGCTGTCTGCCCAATAAGAAACGGTTCCATTTGATGTTAAGACTTGCCCATCGGTACCTGTACCTCCATTTGCACTTAATGCACCGCTGAGTGTAATATTTCCAGAAACTGCAAGGTCTGCAAGATTTTGGCCAACCTCAAAATAGGCTGTACCATTTGAAGAAAACATCTTTTTATCGGTAAGATTAAGTGCTAACTCACCAGTATCGATGTAATGTGTGTTTCCTGAACTTGTAACATTCGGTGTGCGAGTAGTTACAGAGGTTCTCTTTACTTGAAATTTATTCGCCATTCCATTTCCTATATAGGACTAAAAATCTTATTTAAGACTGTTTACAAATTTATTTAAATTTGATATAATGTATTTATAACACCACAGAAGTATTTATTCTTCATCTGCTATTGTTAATTCACCTGCTTCTACTTGTTTCTTAATTTTTTTATAAACCCAATTGTCTTCTGATATCGAAACAAAAGTAATTACACCATCTATCTCTACTATAATCTTATCATTTTCCCCTGTAAATAAATCAGTTTCATACTTTGCGTTAGTAAAAATCATTTTAAATACTCCTATATTTCAAAATCAGCTGCATAGTGTATAGCACCCCAAGCACGATTATTTAGATTAAATGCATTGTTTTGACCTTCTGTAGAAACACTATTGAAGGTATACCTAGTATTACCCAAAGAATAATTTCTATTTGTGCCATTATCCCAAATATACATTTGACCTGCTGTGCCAGTATTTGGATTATAAATTGTCATTGTGTTTGGCACTCTTGTTCTTTTGCGAACACCATAATGTGCCTGAATACGAGGATAATTTGTTCCTCCTACCTCATCATAGTAAGCACCATTAAATGTGACTGTTCCAAGTGCTGTGTCATATTCATAACTTTTTTCATAATACCTTTGACACTTTGTTAATATAGCTTCAAATGGCTCGAACTCAAACCCTGTAGCCTGTTCACCAACCTCTAGTTGGATTCCTGTGATATACCACTCATTGCTGGTAGAGTCTCCTAGATTCACTCCACCAACTGCTCTGTTTGCAACGGTATTATTATTCCAAGTAGTGTTTAAAGTTCCAGATGAATATGTTGAACCAGAACCTAGCCACCAATTTACACCCAAAGACCAATTGTTATCATTATCAAAAACATCTGTAGCATTAGTATCGCCATCAAATATTATTTCCTTTTTTTCCCAAGTTGAAGCACTATCTATAGTATAGGATTTTGAAATCTGCCTTTGATTATCAACATCATACAACTCTATAATATATGTTCCAGTCTTATTTGACTTTACCCAAAACGATAATGTAACTTTTTTAGCACTTGAAGTTCCTTTGAGTAGATGCTGTAGATTTTGACCTTCTATTCTTTGTTGAAACAAGAGAAAATCATCAGCTGCAGGACTAGCATCTGCTGTAGTGCAATCCATCTTTAGACTATAACCAAATCCTTGAGCAGATGGAACATCTGTTGACCTTGATTGTGTCCATGTTCCTAAAGGTCCACCTAATAAATCATCTGTTCCATGAGCCCACCTATCAGCAGAATGATAACCTGATGTATTGACACCAGTAGCATTAGCACTTCTTTGCCAAACATTCATAGCACCATTGATTATTAGATTTTTACTTGTTGTTGGATATGCAGCATTAACTGTATGCGTTCCATCAGAATTAAATGTAATATTATTTGATGTTGCTGAAGGATGTTGAAATGCTTTTGCTTTTATTGTACTCATATTTTATTCTGTTATTGTATCTAATTGTTCTTGGGTTGGTTGTGCTAATGTTGGGTGATTCCATACTGCAATGAAGTCACCATTACCATCACTATTATTTTGTAATGTAATAACTCCTGATGTAAAATCAAAAGTTTCTAACTCTGGATATATTGTAATTATTTTATTATATAAACTCATTAATCTGCCCTCATTAAATATGCTGATACTGATGCATATGCGTCACTTGAGCCACCACCATCATATAAATTTTTAGTTACTCCAGAAGAATCCTGGTACACATAATATTCTAAATAATCCGTTGATCCATTTAGATATATAATCGCAGTTCCTCTAACAACTAGATCTCTATTTGTACCACCAGGACTAGTTTGAAACATCCTTGCGCCAGCAGATTCACTTCCGTTTTTGTATACTGATATTAGTCCATCACCATTGCATTGTTGTATAAGCGCTCCAGCAGTTGTGCTATAATATCCAGCTTGTTGTGGTGTAAACCTATAATTTGTTGTATTGTCATACCAACCATCTGTATCAATTACTTCAGTATTGTAAGCTATTTTTGTCCAAGTAGAACTTGTGATTGATTGTGTAGTGTTTAAATACGCTTTAAATAATGGAACTTTAGGTGGCACAGTTGATTCAGTAGATATTATTGTTCCTGTATTATCAGGTAATGTTAGTGTTCTATCAGTAGCACTATCAGGTGGTTGTATAGTAAAATCACCTGTGTTTGCTGAACTTCCTTTTATCTTAATTACACTCATATTTTTTATCCTATTAGGTAAAGATAAAATGATGATACTGTATTTGTACCTGAATCACCATAATAATTAACATTACCTTCTGATTCGAGGCGTACATTATCATTAGCCGCTAGAGGTATTATTGCATTACCAGAATTCATTGACCAAGTTTCACCAGTAGCCTGATTTCCATACCCAAGTCTAAATTGTCTAACATTATTAATTCTTAAATATATTCCTGAATTGCCTTGATTAATCATTGCAATACCAACCTGATATAATCCAGCTACAGGCACATTTAATACACCGAGAGGTGTATGAGTGATACCGTTTCCACTATATGTTCTAAATTGTGTAATAGTTCCACCAGCAGCATATGTTGTACTACTATCATGTAATAGTTGAATATATGGAATATTACCTCTAAACGATCTACCACTTGAATCTATATTGATACTGTTTGCTGCTGCAGATGAATCGATATTTATTGGATAATTTGCACCACTACCAACAACTGTACCTGTTGCGGTTGGAACTGTTAGTTCATTAATTTTACCTGTGCCTGAACCTGATATTGATATTGTCATTTTTTCCCCTAAACAACTGTCCAAACTGAATTATTAGAAACTGTAACAGTAGCTGTATTTGCTACAGAAACTGGACCCGGTGTCATTGCATTGTATCCTTCTGGAATTGTAAAATCTGAAGCGATTGTATTAGTAGAAACAAAGAATGGATTTGCATCAAGTGTAATATTGTCAGAAGCCCTTGCTGTTGTTTTAGTGCTTTTAAATTCAAACTCTGTTGCTCCTTCTCCGAGTTCTAACTGAACTCCAGTAAGATTTAAATAATTAGATGCATTGTCTGCAAGATTAGTTTGACCTGCGCATACGTTAGCCTTTACATAACCTTCCCATGATGATGGTAGAGTTCCAAGTGTGTAACCTTCTCCGGCAGCAAGCCAAAATTGAACATGAAATCTTTCAGTATTATCATAGGCAGTAGCTGTACCACCAGTATCACCAGGTATGATAAGTATTTTCTTCTCCCATGTATCAGCAGAATCTATAGTATAAGTTCTTCCAATATGTCTATCAAGATGAGTGTCATAAAATCTGACAACATAAGTTCCTGTCTTGTTTGATTTTACGTGAAAACTTAGAGTAAGTGATTTAGCATCAGATGTTCCCTTAAAAATATGTTGAATATCTTTACCCTTTATACCTTGAAGAAAATAACAAACATCATTTGGTGCTATACTAGCATCAGCAGTATTTACATCAAATTTATAACTAAATCCAAAACCTTTTCCAGATGGAACGTCTGTAGATCTAGATAAATCCCATGTTCCAGCAAATGCAGCGTCATGATTAAAAAATCCCCATTTATCTGCACCAAATACTATTGAATCACCAACAGCCCCATCAGTAATAGTATTAGAACTTACAGAAGTATTAGCATAACCAGAAGCACCAGACCATATGACCATATCGCCATTGACAAGTAAATTTCTTTCTCTAGAAAGAACATTATCTCCTGTTACGTGTTTTGTAATTTTAGTTGTCATTAATCAGCCTCTGCTATTGTTTCTACTCTATATATAATTTATTCACTTGGCCCTACCTCTGCAGCTGCTATTGTTAATTCACCTGCTTCGACCTGTCGCACAATTTCTATATAGTGTATATTTTTATTATCCAATGGAACACTATAATGCCGTCCATCTATATCACACTTTATACATACATTTGTGTCAGTGCTATAATCTTTCATATACTGCGCGTTAGTTATTTCCATTTTTACTCCTATAATTCTGATTCAAGGGTAATACCTGTTGCTACACACCTAAAACTTATACCTTGAGTTCTATTTGCATATGTTCCAAATCTAATAGCGCATTGTTTATTATTAATTGTATAACCACCATTACCTAATAAAGAAGTTGTTTGTTGAACATATTGATTTGGTTGACTTCCTGTCCATCTATATAACGCCTGTGAACCAATAGAAATTGATGGATTAGCTCTCATTTCTGTAGGAAATGGAATTTGAATAAATCCCATGTTTGTTCCAGCTCCACCATCTGTGTCTAATGCTGCAGCCGTTACCAAGGTAATGTCACCTACATCTACGTAGTATCTTTGACATTTTCTTAATACAGTTTCATATGGTTCGAACTCGAATCCTGAAGCAGTATCTCCTACTTCTAATTGTACTCCTGTTATAGACCATTCATCAGTAGTGCTAGTCAAACTTCCTAACATTCCACCAGCAAGATCTGCGTCTGCATGTGATCCCCAAGATGTTGCTAATGTTCCTGATATATAACCAAGCCCTGCAAATAACCAAAACTCAACTGTAAACCCAGATGTATTATCGTTATCTATAGTTGCTGTTCCAAAATTGTTATTGACAGTATCAGCAGGAATTAAAATAGTTTTCTTCTCCCATGTACTAGCTACATTTATTGTATATTCCTTTGAAATTTTTCTATTGTTTGTAGGATCAGTAAAAGTTACAACAAAATTACTAGCATTAGTAGACTTTACCCAAAATGAAAGTGTTAATGGTTTTGCATTTGAGTATCCTTTAGATATATGCTGAAGATTCTGTCCTTCGATTTTTTGTTGTAATTTTACTAAATTTTTATTTGAGTTATTACCTTGTCCTGTAACTTGATCTCCTGTGGCAGTCATATCTATTTTTGTACTATATTTAAACCCTTCACTCGAAGGATTATCATTTGGTTCGTTATAATTTGTTGGTACATCTGTAGATCGAGCCATAGTCCATGTGCCTGCACCAGTACCAAAATTATCTACTATGTCTAGTTCCCATCTATCAACAGTACGATATTCAGTTCCACCTGTTATATTTGTAACTGAGGTACTTCTCTGCCAAATATCCATACCACCATTAATAAGAAGATTTCTATTAACTATAGGTGGAGCATCAGAACTAGGAGTTATACCACCTCCACACTTTCTTAATGTAGTTTGATATGGCTCAACCTCAAATTCAGGATCAGCAACTTCTCCAACTTCTAGTTGAACTCCTGTTAGGTTGAATGATCTAGCCTCATTTAACCTACTAAGAGTTAAATGAGAAGGACTAGATCTGTTTGCATCAGTTGTAGATGCCCATGCTGATTCATTTAAAGTTCCACTATTATAATTACTTCCTGTAGCTAACCACCAATTTATTTGTAAGCTTGGATTATTATCATTATCAAATGCGCCAGTAGTATCAGCAGGAAATGTAATTACATTTCTTGTCCAATCTGTATTAGTTTCAACTCGTTTAGATATTTGTCTGTTATTGTCTAAATCAACTAATTCAACTGTATAATTTACACCGTTTGAAGCATCATTGCCTCCAAACTTACTCCAGAAACTTAACGTTAATTGTTTTGCGTTAGATGTGCCCTTAAGTAAATGCTGAAGATCTTGTCCATTGATTTTTTGTGAAAGTGTCCAAAAAGATGTTGTATTAGGATTTGAAGTTGAATCATCATCAGGACCGATTCTATTTATTTCATAACTATTAGCAAATGGATATCCTGATGGTGCATCAGCAACAATTCTATGTGTGTTTTTACTATAAATAGTTTTTGTAGTTTCCCATTTATCTGCTAGATGAAATCCACTACCACCAGTTCCAGCTCCAGAACTAGAGGTTTTCTGTGATACATTCATTGCACCATTAATAATAAGATTTTTACCTATATTCTGAGGTGAAAAGCCTACAGCCTGTGATTTAATCTTTTGTATTGCCATTTAAATCCTAAAACGTTGATTCATCTTTTTTCTTTGAAGTTTTTCGCTCTGCTTTTTTACGAAGACTTTCATTCTCTTCAATTAATTTTTTATTTGACATCTGTGCATAGGTAAGTTGTGTATCTTTCAATAATATTGATTTATTCAACTCACCTATCTCCTTTACTAATCTTTCAACATACAAATTTATAAACTCTGCATTCATATCCATAATATATTACTCCTTAAAAATTAAAATGTTCCCCCATCTAAGGTTCCATAAGCAACTGAACCACTTACAACCTGAAGAACTTCTCCATCAGATCCTTTACCTAAGGCACTAAATCCATTTGTACTATTTGCAACTAAGATATCTTCAGCAGTATACGAAGCTAAACCAGTACCACCACTTGTTCCTGCTAATGCAGTTGTTAGTGTTAATGTATTGGCCTGAATTGCTGATGAAATTGATCCTGTTGCAGTTATGTTAAATACTGACGAGTTTGATACAAGAGCACCAGACTCAAGATATGAAACTAATGTTGCTGTTGTAAATGATAGATTTGATGTATCAATTGTAGTAACTGTTGCATCTGATTCTGTAAAGTTTTCAAATAATTTAAACTTACCAGAATCTGAAGCATCTCTAAATAAACCAGCATATCTTGCTGCACCATCATTATATAATCCCCAGAAACCAATATCAACTGTATCTGCAGAATTTTGATCTGCAAGTCTTATTAATGGATCTTCAACAGTTAATGTTGCTGCATTAATCGTTACTGTTGTACCTGTAACATTTAAGTTACCTGAAATCGAAACGTCACCACCAAATGTAGCATTTGTTGAATGAACATCTCTTACATGAATATTTGCCCATTGATCTGTAGAACTACCTAAAGAATATGTAACATTTGCAGAAGGTGTTATACTACTTGCAACATCTGCAGTAATTGTTACTGTATCAGTAGCTGCATCACCAAGTATAGTATTACCATTAACGGTAAGATCTTCAAATGTAACTGCGTCTGCAGTTCCAACAGCCTGACCAATATGAACACCAGTTGCATTTGATGTAACACCAGTTCCACCAACAACTGCTAAAGTTCTTGATGCTGTAAGATCACCATTTGCAGATGCATCTAAACCATTACCAGAAAGAATACTTACTGTTGAATGGTCAATATGTTCGTTTGTTACAAAATTTGATAAACTGTCGTGATCGATCTGTGATTGATCAATGAATACACCAGATGTGTTTGAAATTACCTGTGAATTTCCTGCTGCAACATCAATTGATGTAGTACTAAATGATAGACCATTTGCAATACTACGATCTACCCATCCAGTTCCATTTGAGTATGCAATAACATCTCCATTTGCAACATCTGTAGTATCGACATCTGATAAACCATCTAATGTTTGTGCACCTGACTTTGCATCAACATAAGTTTTTATTGCCCATGTTGTTGTAAGTTCTCCATTAGCTGCTCCACCTAAAACTGTAGAGTTTGCTGTTGTGTTTACTGTCGTTACATTAATTGTTTCAGTCGTTGGACCGAGAATTAATTTTGAAGTTTGAGTAGCATCTACCCAACTTGATGCGTTTGCAACGATTGCTTGATTTGCTGTTAATGTACCTGGTACTCTTTTACCGGCTATGGCAACAACTGCACCATTTGATCCGATATAAAATACATCTCCGTTAGCTGTATATGCTAATTCACCATTGGCTAATGACGTAGGGATTGCAGTATTTAAACTGCGTTTTATTTGTATTTGATTTGCCATATTTTTACCCTATTTTAAAAAGTTCCTCCATCTAATCCCAAGCCAAGGTCTTCAATATCTAAAGCTTTGACTTCATATTTATCTGTTGCTGCATTATATTGAAGTACTGAACCATCCGCCTGAGCTGAAGTAATAACATCTTGAATCTCTTCTAAGGAATTTATATCCCTTATTTGATTTCTTAATGTTACTCCAGGAACTGTGGACAAAGACTGAGCACTAGTGTTCACTGAAATTATCTGCGATGATCTTGTCGCATTTAATGTAGCTTTTAAAGCCATATTATCCTCTCGTTACTTCAGGAGTTACTGTTACAATTCCTTCTAAAACTCGAGATACTGTATTTGTACTATCTGTTAATTCACAATCATAAACATATCTTCCTGACGTAATATTTGCAGTAGTTGTCGCATTCATAGACAAAGTTACAACACCTGTATTTCCTGTAATGTCTACTGTGAAATCATGTGCTGTATTTGATGTATAGTGCTTTCTCATCTGAGCAGCACCAGTATAGGTAGATAGATTAACAACATCTCCATCAGAATCAGTTACCGTAATACTCGTTGAAAATGTGGTACCTTGGTCTATAACTATGTTTGCTTTTGTTGCCATTTCTCTTCTTATCTAATATTTTATCTATTTATAATTTAATCTAAACGACCATTAAATTCATCAGTAACAAAATGAAAAAATACTAAATTACAGTAAAATCCAGGTATCTTCTTTCTAAAATGAGGACTATCAACACCTGAATAGCAAATTGCATCGTTAGGTTCTAAATTATACTCCTTATTGTCAATGTATATAGGCCATGTTTCATCTTGGTCTATGCAATAATCAATAGTAAACTTGCATTGTGGGCGATCTGTATGATATGGACAAACACCATTTCTACCATACATACTTAAAAAATTATATGATTGTCGTACTTTTTGTTTAAAAACTTTAGATGCAAAGTCAACAATTTGTTCATGTATCTTATAAAAGAATCGATTATTATGTGCATATGTTCTATTAAATCCAGTATCATCAGATTGTACATTATATGCCTGACTTTTTAAATACTCAACAATTTCTTTATGTATTTCTTTCGTAAAAAGTTTCTTTACAAGTATTGGCGGTGTAATTCTATCTGGATTATTACCAATGCCTTTTTCATAATCACAAATTAATCGATCTTCTTGACCATGAAATCCTTCTGCAGTTCTTAAGATAGTTGTACCGCCTTTAATTAACTCTACTCTTTGTCCAATTCCTAAATCTTTTAAATCCATACTCTATCCTTACTTAAATTCTGGTCCACTTATCCATGCAACTAAACTATTTCTTGTTCCCTTAGTTACTGGTTTAACTCTATGCAGTACATAACTTGGAAATGCAAACATCATTCCTTGATCTTTTGGCATTACTTTCCAATCACCATCAGTTAATTCAAATTCACCACCTTCATAGTCTTCGGGATCAGTAAGCTGAATTGTTACTGATAACTTTCTTACAGTTCCGCCATATGTCTTATCAATATGTTGTCTATAATGTCCTCCAGGTTCATTATATTCTGTAAACTGTAATGTTTCTGTTAATCCCGTAAGTTCAAAATTAAAAAACTGTTTGTTTAAATGCATTATTGCAGAAGTAACTAAATTGTATATCCATTCTGTATTTTCTCCAGGAGGAATCCAACTTATATATGAATCTCTTATCTTCTTTAATTTTTCTTTTTCTGGATCTGTACGAACATCATATCCTCCAACTTTTCCAAAGTCTCTATTCTTCATGCTTCTTCCAATATCAATAATTGTTTTACACTGTGCTGGTGTAAAGATATTTGGTAAACATGCAAATGTTTCTACATTATCACGTTGAAACAACCATGAAGGATTTATGTTGTCTGAATTTCCATCTTTGTATTTTGGTAAGTCAATTTTCAAATTACCGATCATATAGCATACTCCATAATTAATTAGTGGTTAGATTAATATTTATTATAATTTTAGCCGAACTGTTTTCTCTCTAGGATCATACCAAAGCTCCATTGGATCATATTCTTTTAACTTTTCTGGGAGTGGAGTCCAAAATAATGGAGGCTCTACTCCAAAATGTTCTTCATTCTTATCACATACTCTCCATGCATCAACAGGTGTATTTCGTAATAAATCTATAACTTTAAATTTATCATCAGGAGAAATTAATACATACATTGCTTTTCCTTTTAATATTCTACAATAACAACACCAGGTGCGCCATTAGCACCATAACCAGGTTGAAAATTGTTTCTTCCAGAATGTGGATCAAATTGTGCACCAAGTCTATGTGTAAAGTCCATCTTTGCATATGTGTTTGCAGGATATGATGGATCTGTTCTATCAGAATCACTTACATATGGACCTGTTAAATGGTAGCCAAATGTACCGATAGGGCCAAAACTCCAACCACCAGCTGTATAAGCATAGCTTCCATTTGAATTTGGAACTGGAGTAAATACAAATGGCCATGGTGCCGGATTATGTGTGTATGATAAACCACCAGAACCACCTGCTCCATATCCTCTATATGTACCTGTAGGATCTGTACCATTACCTCCAAACATTCCACCAGAAGTTCCTCCTCTGGCTGTTTTAAGTTGTGACGTAAATCCACCTTTTCGTACAACACGACTTATCAATACATTAGGATATGTAGGTGCTGGAGCTGTATCAATATCATCATGATCTACTTTAATCCATGCTCCTCCAATCTCACCTGATTGTCCTGCAATTGAAATATCTCCATTTGATCCTGTATTAGAACCACCAGCAGAGTTACCATTTCCGTTTATTGTAAGACTTCCACCAGTTTCTGTTTGTC